>Ga0081474_120067_pt1 | contig 54605 bp, 56 predicted proteins | sample OneHunmetagenome_2_FD_70978 | JGI IMG/M metagenome (GOLD analysis project Ga0081474, IMG submission 70978) | Ferrous microbial mat communities from One Hundred Spring Plain, Yellowstone National Park, USA v2 (version 2) | ecosystem: Environmental > Aquatic > Non-marine Saline and Alkaline >... | reverse complement strand
AAAAATTATAAACTAAATAGCATGAAAATGAATAGTCTGTATATACTAACTATATTGGTTTTTGGAATAGCGTATTTGGATTTAGGCTTTGGTGCTTCGGTAAAAGATTCTGCTGTTAACAAATCGGCCAGGTCTGAAGAGTCTCTTAATGTTATATTGGATTTTCACAATCCTAAAAGCATTAAAATGGTAGATAATATTTTAGAGCATACTTCTAAAAACAAAAAAGCCCATGTGGTAGTGGAAGTATGGGGACCTACTATAAAGTATATGCTTAAAAACTCAAAAGAGGAAAAAGATTTTGAGAAGTTTGTTAAACAAAGCGATGGTAGAATACAATTTCATGTTTGTGAAAACACTATGCACAAATTTCACATCACAAAAGCTATGATGGGAGATTTTGTCAAACCTGTCAAAGGTGCTTTGATAGATATGTATAAGTTTCAAAAAGAAGGATATATGTACGTAAAACCTTAAACTAAATCTTTAAATTGTTTTCTTAGTAGCCCTAGTTTTTCTTCTAGGGCTTTTATATGAAAATCTATATCTTTACTTTTGCCAGTAATTTTGTTGATAAGCTTATCCCTCTCTCTTTTTAAGTCTAATATTTTGATTTGAATGTCTTCTATTTCTTTTAATATATTTAGCCTTTTGTTTGCTTTTTCTTCCATAATTTTCCTTATTTTTTCTTGAGTAATATTTTGATTAATCTCTTCAGCTAAATTAGGCACCTTTAGGGCTTTTGCAAAATGTTTGATAAAGTTGTAGAGCTTTTGCATCTCCAGGAGACTATCAAAAAGCTCATCTATGTACTTGAGCTCTTCTTGAGATATATGTTCAGCGTCAACAAATTGTTCTTTGATGGAATCTACTATCATAACGCTTGAAGCCCTTAGATAAGAACCATATAGATTTTCTTTAACGTTTATTAAAATCTTTTTTAGCTCTAAGACTGGTATTTCGTCATCAAGCTTTATTATATTGTCAAAAATGTCTATATCTTTTAGTTGTTCTACTACTTTTTCGTTAAACAAAGAAGTAGCTTCTTTTACAACTTTTATCAAATCAAATAAAGTTATGTTGGTACTTTGTTTTATTAATCTTATAAGCAATAAATCAACATCAAAATCTGCCATACTCCTCCTCCTTACTTGCTCTATATTCTAAAAGCTTTAAAAACTCCTCTTCGCTTATGGTTTTGATACCTAGCATGTTTGCTTTTCTTAATTTAGTAGCACCTGGATCTTGTCCTACTACAAGATAAGACGTATGATGAGTTACACTGTCTGATGTGGTGGCTCCAAGGGATTCTACCATTTGCTTGGCTATTTCTCTGGTACAACAAGAAAGTGTACCTGTAAAAACAAATTGTAAACCGGCAAGCTTATTAGATACAGCTTCAGATACTTCTTTTAAAAGCACACCAGCTTCTTCTAACCTTTTTATCGTATTTATATTTTGCTCCAAACTAAAAAACTCTTTTATACTTCTTGCAACTATATCTCCTATATCTTCTATATTTCTTAGGTCTTCTTCTTTGGCTTTTGCTATATTCCATATATCCTTGTAATATGAAGCAAGTTTTTTTGCAGTGGTAAGCCCTACGTATCTTATACCAAGACCGTATAACACCCTTGCTAAGCCTCTTCTTTTTGAAGCTTCTATGGCATCTATAAGATTTTGAGCTGATTTTTTGGCAAACCTTGGAAGCCTTACCAAATCTGAAAATTTAAGATAGTAGATATCTGCTATATTTTTCACAAGTTTAGCATCGTATAAAAGCTGAGCCACAGCTTCCCCTAAACCTTTTATATCCATTGCATCTTTTGATGCAAAATGCCTTATTCTTAACACCACTTGAGCTGGGCAAGATATATTTATACATCTCCAAGCCACTTCGCCAGGGGCTTTTACAAGCTTAGAACCACAAGATGGGCAGTACTCTGGGAAAACGATTGGCTTGGCATCTTTGGGCCTTGCTTCTTTTACTACACTAACCACATAAGGTATCACCTCACCAGCCCTTTCTATGATAACCGTATCTTTTATGTGTATATCTTTTTCTCTTATAAAATCTTCGTTGAACAAAGAAACGCTTGATATGGTAACCCCGCCCAAAGATACCGGTTCTAATTTTGCCACTGGTGTTATATTGCCTACTCTTCCAACGCTAAATATCACATCTAATATCACGGTAGTGGCTTGCTTTGCTTTAAATTTAAAAGCAGTAGCCCATCTTGGAGCATGCGATGTAAATCCAAGCTCATCATAAAGTGATATATCGTTTACTTTTATCACCATTCCATCTATTTCATAAGGTAGTGATTCTCTTTTTGATTCAAAGTATCTACAGTAATCTATGACCTCTTGGATATTTTTACAGAGTTTCATGTCTAAAAAAGGCGTTTTAAAACCAAGATCATGAAGCATTTTTATAGCTTCGTAGTGAGTTTTTGGCATAGCGTTTGCCGGTTCTACGTATGTTATTTGGTAGACAAGGGCTGTTAGAGGTCTTTTGGCTACTTCTTGGGGGTCTTGAAGTCTTATAGAGCCAGCCGCTAAGTTTCTTGGATTTGCGTAAGGGGGTAAGTTTTCTGCCATCCTCTCTTCGTTTATTTTTTTAAAGTCATCTTTGTTTATTATGACTTCTCCTCTTATTTCTAAAAGCCTAATACCTTGTTTTGAAAAATTTGCCCTTAGAGGGATTGTCTTGATAGTTTTTAGGTTTTTGGTAATCTCCTCACCCACTTCTCCGTCTCCTCTGGTGGCTCCTCTTACAAATATATCGTTTTCGTATAAAAGCGATATACCAGCTCCGTCGTATTTTGGTTCAACACAGTATTCTATATGCTCTCTTCCGCTTAATTCTTTTACTCTTCTATCGAAATCTCTTAAGTCATCTTCGTTGTAAGTGTTGTCCAAAGAAAGCATTGGAGCTAAGTGCTTTACTTGAGGAAATGTGCTTGATATATCGGAAGATACCCTTTGAGTAGGTGAATCTGGAGTTATGAGATCAGGATAAGTGTCTTCTATGCTTTTAAGAAATTTATAAATAGCATCGTACTCGGCATCTGATATAACGGGTTGATTTAACACATAATATCTGTAATCATGATAATTTATGAGTTCTCTTAACGTGTCTATTATTTTTATGGCTTCTTCTTTGGAAAGTTTAGGTGGGTGTTTGTCTGGAGAAAGGTTATAAGTTTTTAAAATCTCTTTTGTTTTGTCTATAAAGAATTTGTCGTTCATATGCGTTGTTTATAAGCTTTTAATGTGTTAAGAAGAAGTGTTGCTACTGTCATAGGCCCTACACCACCAGGAACAGGTGTTATAAAAGAGGCCTTTTGGGATACACTTTCAAAATCTACATCTCCAACGATTTTCCCGTTTACTTTTGAAATACCAACATCTATCACCACTGCACCCTCCTTTACCATGTAGTCTTTTATCAAAAATGGTACTCCAGTAGCTGATATAAGTATATCGGCAGCTTTTGTGTATTCTACAATATCTTTTGTGTATTTGTGGCATACGCTTACCGTGGCATCGTAATTTAGCATAAGCATAGAAAGAGGTTTACCCACTATAAAACCAGCTCCTACTATACATACGTTTTTACCTTTTAGATCTATGTTGTATTCATCCAATAGAAGCTTAATACCAAGAGGTGTACAAGGGATAAAAGCGTTTTCCAAATCCCCAGAAAAAAGCTTGCCCATATTTTGAGGATGAAAGCCATCTACATCCTTTGATGGGTCTATGGTGTCTATTACTTTTTGCATTGATATATGTGACGGCAATGGAAGTTGTACCAATATACCATCTACATCTTCTTGCTCATTTAGGCTTTTAATATGATTTAAAAGCACGTCTTCTTCTACATCTTTCTCAAACATATCAAGCTGGGAGCTAAAACCAACATCTGCACAAGCTTGGACTTTGTTTTTTACATACACCAAACTAGCTTGGTCATCTCCCACAAGCACCACTACAAGCTTTGGTTTTCTCTCAAGATGTTTGACCTCTTCTTTTATTTTGTGCTTTATCTTCTTTGCTAAGCTTTTACCATCTAGTATATTCATACGCTCTTTAAATCCTTTATATTTATATTCAAATCAAGATTATCAGCTTTTATCTCTAAGTTTTTATAATACCCAGCTTTAGATCTATCTTTAAAATATACACTAAATTCTTTGTTGTGAGAGTTATCAAGTATATCCATTTTGTAAAGTTTTCCATCTTTTACGTAAACCATTTTTTTATAGACTCCGTTTTCACTTTCATATATAGTATAACCGTCTTTGCAAATCACTTTATCGTCTTTGGTTATTACATCACCGTAAAAAAGCTTTGATAGATCAATAGGCAGATTGATGCAACCAGATCCAAAACAAAGGTCTTTTTTAAAGCTTAAATTACCGATAAACGTTTCCAACGTATAGTTGTCTTTGGCTTTTACCAAAGAAAAAGGATACTTCAAAATGCCGTAAGAAACGTAGCCTTCAGTGGTAAAATCTTGCGGGATAGAAACATTTTGATATTTGTAAGGCTTGCACTTTGTAACAGGAGCACAAGAGTATATTAAAAGCCCAAAACAAACAAGAAAAAGTATTTTTTTCATAAACCTCTTAATTCTATAGAGGATGCATGAGCGTGAAGACCTTCGGCTTTTGCAAGGTTATGGGCATGGTGTTTTACTTTGTCAAAGCCTTTTTTTGACACGTAAAGTATGGAAGAGCGTTTTACAAAATCATAAACACCCAAAGCCGATGAAAACCTTGCGCTTCTTCCAGTAGGTAGCGTATGGTTTGGACCAAGACAATAATCTCCCAAAGCTTCCACCGTATACTCTCCCAAGAATATAGCACCGGCATTTTTGATAAATCCTAAAAGCTCAAAAGGGTTTTCCGTATTTATTTCAAGATGCTCTGGGGCTATCATATTGGATAGTTCACAGGCTTTTTCTAAGTCTTTTACTATAAATATAGCTCCGTAGTTTTCTATAGATTTTGAGGCTATATCTTTTCTTTCTAACTGTGATAAGAAAACATCAATCTCTTTGGCCACTGAGTAAGCCAAATCTTCACAGTTTGTTATCAAAATAGCACTAGCTAGTTCATCATGCTCAGCCTGGGATAGCATATCCATGGCAACAAAGCTTGGATCTGCAGAAGCATCAGCTATAATAAGCACTTCCGAAGGACCAGCTATCATATCTATGCCCACTATGCCATACACCAATCTTTTTGCAGTGGCAACGTATATATTACCAGGGCCGACTATCTTTTCTACTGCCGGTATTGTCTCAGTGCCATAAGCTAATGCTGCTATGCTCTGAGCTCCACCTATTCTAAATACTCTATCTATGCCACATATATAAGCAGCGGCTAAAACTTCTTTTGTGGGTTTTGGACATACCATATAAATATTAGAAACACCGGCTACTTTTGCAGGCACTGCGTTCATAATAACAGAAGATGGATAAGCGGCTTTGCCTCCTGGTACATAAAGACCTGCGCTTTCCACTGGCAATACCCTTTGCCCCAACATTATACCTTCTTCTTCTGTTATGAAAGATTTCTCTTTTTGGTTTTCATGGAATTTATACACTCTTTCATAGGAAAATTGAAGAGCTTTTTTGATATCCTCATCTAACTCTTTGTAAGCGTTTTCTAAGGCTTCTTTTGGTATTTCTATGCCTTCTTTTCTAAGGTCAATGTTATCAAACTCAATGGCGTATTTATATAAAGCCTCATCTTTGTATTTTATAACGTTTTCTATTATCTCTCTTACCTTATCTAGATACTGCTGTTCAAACACCTTAGCTCTGTTTAAAATCTTCTCTAAGATTTTTGAGCTTTTAAAATCTTTATTTGTCAAATCTTCAATAGTAATCATAGGTATATTTTATCAGATTTTTTCTAAAAGCATAAAAAATTTGTTTATAATATTTATTATGTATTATATATTTCTTGGTATTCCTGCTTTGATTTATATGCTTATATTTTTATATAACCATAAAAGCCCAGAATTTTTTGGGATGCCATTTTTTTACTGGTTTCAAATCTTGATGCTTGTAATAACATCTATTTTTTACGCTTTGGCGGTGTTTTTGGGAAAAGACGATGGTTAGTCTGATAGTGTTTTTACTACTTTTTATCGTGTTTTCTTACCTTGGTTTAAAGGGTAAAGACTTTAGGGCTGGGAATCTCGATCTGTTGCACGAATGGGCTCTTGGAGGGCAGAGATTTGGTGCTTGGTTGCTTTGGTTTTTGATAGGGGCTGATCTTTTTACAGCTTATACTTTTATAGCGGTACCTTCTGGATTATTTGCCAAAGGTCCTATATTTTTCTTTGCAGTGCCTTATGTGGCTATGGGATTCGGAGTAGCTTTGGCGGTTATGCCAAAGTTTTTTGCAGTTTCAAAAGAAAAGTGTCATATAACGGCTGTGGATTTTATAAAAGATAGATATAACTCTAAAAGCTTAGCCATTATGGTGGCACTTGTTGGTATAACGGCAGAGCTTCCCTATATAGCCCTTCAAATCGTTGGTATGAAGGTAGTGTTATCTACACTTCTTATGCAGTTTAAAGGTATAAATCAAAATCTTGTAAACGAGATATCTCTTAGTTTAGCGTTTTTAATACTATCTTGGTTTACTTATAAATCAGGGCTTAGAGGAGCTACTCTTACGGCGGTACTAAAGGATTTTCTCATACTTGGGACTGTTTTAGTGCTTAGTGTTTATATACCTTTGCATTACCATGGTTTTTATCAGGCTTTTGAAATAAAAAAAGCATACGCCACATTGAATCCAAAACTTATAGGCGCATATATAAGTTTATCTGTTATGAGTGCCTTAGCGTTGTTTTTATATCCTCATGCTATAACGGGTTGTCTTAGCTCAAGCGATGTGAAAGTTTTGAAAAAATCTATAGCCTTTTTACCTATTTATGGAATCGGGCTTGCTATTCTGGCGCTTTTTGGTGTTTTAGTATACGAAGTAAAACCAGCTATGGATATGTTAAACCATATACCAGTTTCTGCCAGAGGTTCTTTTGTGGTACCAGCCTTGATAGTTTCCACAATGCCCCAGTGGTTTAGTGGTATAGCTTTACTTGGAATATTTATAGGTGGGCTTGTGCCAGCTTCTATAATGGCTATAGCAAGCTCAAATCTTATGGTAAATATACTTAGAGAGTTAAACATCGCAAGTCCTTCAAACGAGACGAAGCTTGCAAAATGGTTTTCATTTTTGTTTAAACTAATTCCTCTTCTTTTTGTATTTTTGGTACCTCCTACTTTTGCAATAGCATTGCAGCTTATTGGTGGTATTATCATACTTCAAACGCTTCCTTCTATATTTTTAGGGCTTTTTGTAAAGCATTTAAACAAAGAAAGTCTTATGATAGGACTTATAGCTGGTATTGTGTTTGGTATTTACGAGCTTGAAAAAGTAAATCATTTTGGCATAATACAAAACGTTCTAATGCCATCTTCTTTTGGTCCTATATTTATAGGTTTGCCAGCTTTGGCTATAAATCTTTTTGTGGTTTTGATCGGCTCTTTTTATCAATACATTTTCCGCAAAAACGCTCAATAGGACATATGTTGCAGTTTGGTTTTATAGGTTTACATATACGCTGACCAAAGGATACCAAATATCTATTTATATCAATCCAATATTTTTTAGGTAGTATGTTTTTTAGCGCCTCTTCTGTTTGTTCTGGGGTTTTTGTTTTTACTAAGCACCATCTGTTGGTAATACGATGCACATGTACATCTACACAGATGGCTGGTATACCAAATCCTTCTGCCAACACCAAGTTAGCCACTTTTAGACCTACACCAGGAAGCTCCATGAGTTTTTCTTTTTCTTTTGGTATTTTTGAATTGTATGATTGTACTATTATCTTGGCAAGCTCTTTTAGGTTTTTTGCTTTTGTGTTGTAAAAACCAACACCGTATATTAGTTTTTTTAACTCTTCTTCTTCTATCAAATGTAAATCTTGGATAGATTTGATTTTTGAGAAAAGTCTCTCACAAACTTTTGCAGTAGTCTCATCTTTTGTTCTGGTGGAAAGAATAGCGCATACAAGCACCCTGAAAGGGTCTTTTGTGGTGTGGGCTATAAGGGTAACAACCGGTGCATGGTTTTCTTCGTAATCTTTTTCTAAAATCTTAAATATCTTAGGTATATCAGTTTTTTTCACTTATTTGTATATAAGTTCTATATACTTGGTGGTATCAGCAATTTCTGGCAAAGGTGGTGGATTTTCCATGCTATAGCCTGTGAGAAAATACCAATCGTCAAATATATTGTAGTCAGTGTTTTCTATAAAAAATCTCATTTTCTTTGCTAAGTCTTCTGGGTTTCCGCATTCTAATATATAGTTTTCTAGCTTTTTGTTTTGGTCTTCGATGCTTTTAATATTAAAAGCCTCAAATCTTTTTCTTTCATAGTTTAAGTTTGTCTCAGAGATATAATATCTACTTACCTTTCTTAGCTTGTTACTTAGCTCTTCGTCAAGAAGTTTTTTGCCAAAGATAAGCTCTTCTTGAAACTTTTCAAATATATCGGCATGTCTTGCTTTGGTCCACATTTGCATGACGCCTCTTTGGGCAGTTTCGTTAAAAGCGGTAGTAGGACCCATAGCCCATACGTGGGGGTTTATGTGAAGATGTATTTCATCGCATATAGCATCCAGCTGCGCATGGGTGTATATACCCATTACTTTCACATGGGATTTTATAAACTTATCTTTAAACAAAGATAACATAAAGTATTTGTAGTTTTGATTTATCTCTGGATTGCCGTAAAGCCTTACTTCAAACTTACCTTCCAAATCCCTAAGATAGTCCACCGCTTTTAATATGATGTGATGACCCTTTGTTACTTGCCAGTTGGATAAGAAGGCAAAGATTGTTTTTTCTCTTGGTTTTGAATATTTTGCTTTGGTTTTTTCTATGATATCTTTTGATCTTTTTTCATCCCTTTTGTTGGCTGCAAAACCTTGCTCTGGTAATACTAAGTTTATTATGTTATCTGGTTTTACGCCAAAATCTAATATAGCATAAGCCCCGTAAGCGCCGTTTGATATATTTAGGTCTATTACATCTTCCATGAGGTATTTTCCGTAGTCAAGCCTTCTTTTCATCTCTACAGCCACTACCTTTTTCTGGGATTCTGTAAGGTTTAGACCCATCATAATGTTGTATTCTTCCACAAACCTTTCTGGTGTAAACTCATCTTGGGCTATACATTGAAATTTGTTTTGCTCGTATTTATAAGTAGAAAACATATGCCAAGATGGTTCTAATAAGTACATAGAATGCATGGTATTTAGGACCTTATATCCAAGTTGCTTAGTTTTTTCTATTATAGAAAGGGGCATAATAGATTGAAAATGTATGAAGTCCCAATCGGGCTTCATAGCTAAAAATTTAAACCATATCTGTGTAGTAGGTTCTTCGTAGACTTCTGTCATAGGAGAGTATCCGTGCTGATATATAAACCATTCTCTTCTAGTGAAAATATTGTATGTAATACCATCGTATTGGGCGTTTAAAAGATCGTATTCGTTTTGCTTTCCTATCATAAAAGGTGGTAATATGGTAAACACTTCTACATGATGGCCTAAGTTTTTTAGATTTTTAGCAAGAATATAGATATGCTTATCTTCTCCGCTTTGTGGTTCCGAAGGCGGCGCCCATCCTACCAATAAAACTCTCATAAGCTCTCCTATCAATATTTAAAATTACCGTTTAAAATCTTTTGATAAAAGTTTGGTGGCAAAAATGCGCTTTTGTGTATTTCATCTGAGTAAAATCTCGTTTCTACATCAACTTCTCTTGATATTTCTCGTGGATTGTAAACTTTGGAACCCACTGAAAAACTCCACCAATACCCAGCGTATACTGGTATAACGGTGGTATAAAGGTCTACTATAGGAAAGTTTTTTTTCAAAGCTTTTTGAAAACGCACAACTATATCAAGATGATAGTGCAAAGATTCAGATTGGCCAACATATATACCATCTTCTTTTAAAGCTTCAAACACATATTTAAAGAATTCTTCTGTGGTAAGTACATGCGCAAAACCAACAGGATCTGTAGAGTCTACTATGATAACATCAAACTCATTTTTATAGTCTTGAATGTATTTAAAACCATCTTCATTTAGTATAATAGCTCTAGGATCATCCATCGAACAAGCGACGGTGGGGAAAAACTTTTTAGACACTTCTACTACGTCTTTGTCTATATCCACCAATACAGCTTTCTTTACAGACTTGTGTTTTAAAACCTCTCTTAGGATGCCACCGTCTCCTCCACCTATTATTAGCACATTTTGGGGATTTTTATGGGCAAACATTACAGGATGAGTTAGCATTTCGTGATAGAAAAACTCATTTTTTTCTGTAAATTGCACTACACCATCGAGTATCAACATTTTACCAAAGTAATGGGACTCTACTACTTGAATCTCTTGATATTTTGACTTGCCTTCGTAAAGGATTTTGCTTATGCCATAACAATGTCTTATAGGTGCATAAGGATCTCTCTCCATAAAATATACATCTTTCATAGTTTCTTCTCCTCTCTAAACAAGTCTTATTCAAATTATAGCACGTTTTTTATGCGAGATATAGCTTCTTTTAAATATGCTATATCCTTTGCAAAAGAAAATCTTACAAATCTATCGGTTTGATTGGTGCCAAAATCTATTCCAGGTGTAATTGCCACCCTTGTTTTTTCAAACAGAAAATCGCAAAATTCTTTCGATGGAATATTGTATTTTGATATATCAGCCCATACATAAAAAGCTCCTTCTGGTTTTACTGGTATATTAAATATGTCTTTTAATTCTTTATAAAAGAAGTCTCTTCTTTCTTTAAAAGTATCCCTAACGAAGTTAAGATATTCATAATCAAAAGCTCCTAAAGCAGCGTATTGGGATAAAGTAGGAGCGCTTATAAACATATTCTGAGATAATCTTTCTACGTCCTCTATATATCGTTCTGGTACTATCATCCAACCTATTCTAAATCCTGGCATACAAAAGAACTTAGAAAAGCTATTTATTACAAAGATATTATCGCTAAAAGAAAGGGCAGTTTTTATGCTTTTGTCATAAGTAAGTCCATGATATATTTCATCACACACAAAGATCTTTTTATTTGCTTCACAAAATTCTATTATATCTTGTAGATTATCTTCGCTGTATACAACACCAGTGGGATTTGAAACTGAAGAGATTAAAAGTAAATCAAATTCAACGTTTTTTAAATGCTCTTTTGTGATTTGGAAGCTTGTATCCTCGAAAACAGGTATTTTTACTATATTTTTATCAAAAGCGTAAGCTATGTTTTCGTAACAAGGATAACCTGGATCTTGTAAAGCTATGTTTTTTCCTTCTAAAAGCCCAAATATCAAAGAAAAAGCTCCTGAAGAACCAGTAGTTATGATGATTCTTTCTGGTGATATTTTTATATTGTAGAAGTTTCTATAGTAAGTTGATATAGCATCCCTTAGGGTTTTTAAGCCTTTTGCTTCAGTATAACCAAAATAACTGCTATTTATAGCATTTTGAAGATGTTTTAAAACATTTGGGGATGGTGCTAAATCAGGCTCTCCAATTTCAAGATGTATCGCATCTTCATAAGATGATGCTTTTTTTAGAATGTCCATTACTATAAAGGGTTTTATATGTTTAAACATTGTTTATAAAATCTTTTATTTTTCTGGTGATGGATTCTATGTCTTTTTCTTTAAATATACCAGAGCCTATAACAAATATATCGACATATTCTTTTACAAGGTGCAAATTGCTAAATTTCAATCCACCATCCATTTCTACAAGACAATTTAAACCTTTTTCTAAAATTCTTTGTTTTAAGATTTTAGCACGAACAGTTGAACGATCTATAAAGCTTTGACCACCAAAACCTGGATTAACAGACATAAGCAGTATATAGTCTACATAGTGTATTATTTCATCAATAGCTTCTAAGGATGTACCGGGATTTATGGCAACACCTGCTTTTGCTCCCAGGCTTTTTATTAACTCAACAGTCCTATGAATATGAGGTACATTTTCTATGTGAACAGATACCATAGACGCCCCAGCTTCTACAAACTCTTTTATATAGGTATCTGGACTGTTTATCATAAGATGAGCGTCAAAAGTGACGTTTGGTAATTTTTCTTTTAAACATTCTAAAACATAAGGTCCTACTGTGATATTTGGTACAAAAGCCCCGTCCATTACATCAAAGTGTATTATATCTGCCCCGCCTTTTAACGTAGCCTCTATATCTTTACCTAAATTCCAAAAATCAGCAGAAAGTATTGAAGGAGCAAGGTATTTCATTTTTCTGTGATGGTTTCGTCTACTTTCATACCAAAATGTCTTCCTTCTTGTTCTATATATCCTAACACCTTATCGCCTTTTTTTAGTTCTACCACAGATATAAGTTCTCCATCTGGTTTTACAAGCCTTATAGTTTCTGCGTTTTGAAGCACCGCTGATAGTTTTTTGCCGTTTGAGATAGCTTCTACTAAAAGCATAGGTCTTCTTTCGATCTTTGCTCTTCCTACGTAAACTGTCCTTCCGTTGCCGTCTTTATCGTACACCATCACAGGTTTTCCAGCTTCTGCTTCACACAAGTATATAGTTTTATTGTTGGGTACTTTGGTATACATATGTACAGCACCAGCGTTCACTCTAAAAGGTCTTGAAGCAACGTAGGGGTTTTCTTCTGTTTCTGCCGCCACCAAAAGCATACCGCCCGAAGAGTTGCCCACTAGCATACCTTCTGCTCTCTTTAATATAGAAATTGTGTCTACACAAACTCTATCTCCCATGCCTACTGGTAATACTCTTAAAATTTCAGCTTCTACAAGGTTTAATTTTTCTTTTGGTTCTACTACGTTTGATATTTTCTTTATAAGGTTTAAATCAGGGTCTTTTAAAACAACACCCTTTACACCTTTTTCCAATATATTTAATGAAGTTTTTGCTTCTTCTTCAGATTTTACTATAACATATACATCTTCTTTTTGAGCTATAATGTTTTCCAATGGAATTATGGTCCAATCTGTGGTTTCTACCAATACCTTTTTCGGAGATTTGGCAGCCCTTAACTCATCTTCTTTATTTAAAATCTTTATATACTCTATATCTTCTCCCAGTATCCACGTTTCTATTTTACCTAACTTACTTACGTTTTTTGCCTCTTCTTCTGATTCTACTATTATAGCCTTTACGCCAGACTCTAAAGCAGTTGTGATAGCACTTTTCTCTTTAGACCACAGTATAAATTCTTTATCTTTCATAAGATTATTTTAGCACATTAAAGGTTGTTGTATAAGTTCTTGTTTATATCTATCTTGGCATGAGCTCTTAAATCTTTTATAAGGTAATTCATTAAAACGTTTGCTTTTAGGCTTAGCAATTGAGCAAACGTATTTTCTGGATTTTGCTGATTTTTTATGCTTCTTGAGTCTACTTCTATTATTACGTAATCACTACCGTTGGCAGATACATAAGGGCCAAAAAACGCAGGTGTTTTTTCTGTAACCATCGGCACTATATCGGAAGATTTTATATCCACCATTGTAGATATTCTAGACAAAGGTAAGTTGTTAAATGCCACAGGCTTTATACTTACAGGTTTTTTAGCTTTTAAGCTATTGTATATATTTTTAGCAAAATCTTTTAAAGCCAATATCTTTTTTTCCATTATTAAATCTTGGATCACTTGGTTTTTTGCTTGAGAAAGTGGCATTATAGCAGTGTTTTTTGTATTTTGATACGTGAAGATGTATATGTTTTTACCAACGTTTCCTACTATTATAGGATTTTGTGGGTTTAGGGCTTTTACTGCTGCACTAAAGGTTTTTGACATTGTTTTTTCATCAAAAGCTTTGAAACCAGGAGGTATTTTACCAGATTTAAGAGCCATATATATTTTTCTTGCCTTATTTTTGTCTGTGGTTTCCCAATATATTATAGATGATGGGTTGATTACTTTAAACTCATCTTTATGTTTGTTGTAATAGTCTTCTATTTCTTGTTCTGTTGGTGTATAGTTTATGTTTACGGAGTTTGGGCCTATTATATAAGCTTTTCCAGATAGAAGTGTGTTGTTTATCGTATTAGCTGCATTTAATTCTATATCGCTAACATAGGATGCGTTTGTAATAAACAACGTATATTTCTGTATGGTAAGTTGCTTTCTTATATATGCTTCATAGGTTTCTGGTGTATATCCAGCTTCTGCCAGTACTGCTTTGTATCTTTCGAAATTGAATTTTCCATCAACTTGGAAAGAAGGATCTTTAGATATTATATCTGCCACTTCTTGATCGGATGCTAAAAAGCCTTCTTTTTTAGCTTGTTCGTATAAAAGATCATCATCTATCAAAGAATTTAAAATCTCTTGCTTTAATATAGGTGTCATTTGTTGGTTGGTTCTCATGGCTACTCTTCTAAAATCTGCTATACTTATGCAATCACCATTTACTCTTGCTATGCAGTTTTCTGATGAATGAAACAAAGATGTGATGTTACCAGCTGCAAAGTTCCATAGAAAAAAAGCTGCTGTTACTATACCTGATAATATGGCAAACGTTTCTTTGTGTTTTCTTATAAACTCAAACATATCAATTATTATAACACTTTTATTTTGTTTTTTGGGGTTTTGGTGGCGGATTTAATTTATCTTTTAACAAAACTTTTCTAATGAGGTAAGTTTGTAAAAAGCTAAGTACGTTGTTTATAGTCCAATAAATTACTAAAGCTGCTGGGAATGAAGCAAACAAGAATACAAAAAATAAAGAACTTATGTACATAATAGAGTTTTGTCTTGGGTCTGGATTTGGGGTTAGTCTCAAAGACATAACCATGGTTATACCCATTAAAATGGGCAAAATATAATATGGGTCTTTTTGGGTTAGGTCATGTATCCATAGAAAATGAGCCAGTTTTAAATCTGCCGTTATCACAATAACCTTGTAAAGGGAGAAAAATATTGGGATTTGCACAAGTATGGGTAAGCATCCTGAAGCTGGATTAAAACCAACTTCCTTATATAGTTTCATAATTTCTTCTTGCATTTTAACAGGGTCATCTTTATATTTTTCTTTGATTTTTTCCATTTTTGGAGCTACTTCTGAAAGTTTTGACATTGATAGCGTGGATTTGTAGTTTAGCGGGAAGAACAATATTCTTATTAAAAGCGTCAAAACAAAAATAGATATTATCCAGTTTCCTGTTTTTATGTATATATAATATAAGAATTTAAATAAAGGTTCTACCACTATCCTAAAGTCTCCGAAATCAAGCACGTCGGTAAGACCTGCTTTCTTAAGCCATTTGTACTCTTTTGGTCCAAAAAACATAAGAGCTTTGCCCTCAAAGGAGACAAGCATGAATGTAAAGTTATCTTTACCTAGTCTTTCTTTGTATATCTGTATAGAATTTATATGGCCTTTTATTCCTTGAAAGAAGAATCTACTTTCTTCGCCTGCAAAAGATATGTTGCCGGTGATTACTTTGTAAGTTTTTATATCACCATTGTCTAGCCTTTTAACATTTCCATTTATATCAAAAACTGGTCCTTGGTGAGTATGTAAATTCTCCTCGTTTAGGTTGTTGCCAATCATTACAAAATAGGGTTTGTTATAACCTATCAAGGATACGCTTATTTTTGATATAAAACCCTCTTTATCAAAGGATATATCTTTAACAACGCTTATGTTTGGTAGCTTTAGTGTCATAACGACATTGTTGTTAGTTGCTGAGATGTTGTAGTTGCTAAAGTTTATAGCCTCATCTATAGCGGGGTTACCAGTGTAAACTTCTAAAGGAAAAATCTTTAGTGCGTATTCTTGGGGGGTTATAAGGTTTTGCTTAAAGTTTTTGATATAATAGTATGTTATCTTACCACCGTTGTAAGCAAACTTTACATCTGCATCTTTAAAATGAAGTAAAACTCCGTTTTGTATATTCTGGGCTTGTCTTTGGTTGTTGAGAAATAAGTTTATACCGCCTTGATATTGATAAGCAAAAATTGCTTGATTAGTAGTTGCTTTTTTAGCTTTTTGCTGGGGGGTTGTTACTGTTGGGCTTTTAAAAAAGTATTCAGTTATATATTGATAAACAAGTATAGTAATAGATACTACAAAAAATATCGCAATTAATCTTTTTAAATCTACCTGTTCCATTATGGATAATCTACGCCACCCTTATTCCAAGGATTGCATCTTAATATGCGCCAAAAAGCTTTCATGCTACCTTTAAAAGCTCCATACTTTTCAATGGATAAAATAGCATAATTAGAACACGTAGGATAAAACCTACATGAGCTAGGGTATAAAGGCGATATGAAAATTTGCCAAAACCTAATAAATTTTATAAGCAAATATTTCAAGGGGCCAGTCTCTTTCTTCCCTTTTGTCTTCTTCTTTTTATAATATTTCTACCAGATCTTGAAGACATACGAGCCAAAAACCCACTAACACGTTTTCTTTTCCTATTTGAAATATGAGGCTTTAAAGCATTTGTCATAGTTACCTCTTTTTAAATGGGTAGATATTTATAATCGCCTCTACCCAAGGCGACGCTTTAAAGTTTAGAATCCGGCTTTTCCTGAAAATATACCAGTAAACACAAATATAATGGAGAAAAGCATTGCGTAAAGTGCAAAGGTTTCAATGAATGCCAAACCTATGAACATTATAGTTTGCAACTTACCCGCCATATTCGGGTTTCTGGCCATACCCTCTTCCGCACCTCTAATAGCTGAACCAGCACCTACACCAGCACCCAAAGCACCAAGACCTATAGATACACCTGCAGCAACTGCCATCAAACCATAAAACAGCGCTCTTGCATGGGCATCTGAGCCATTTGAACTAGCAGTGTCAGCCATTGCTATGCTACTAGCAAGAGTTAAAAGCATGAGAGTTTTAAGCTTCATAAATATCCTCCTAATTTATTAATAAAATGGGTTTACCTGTGGATTTAGAGAACTTTGATATATCTTTGTTAAAATTGTTACAAGCTAATAAAATCATATCTGGATTTACTTCTTTATAGACTGTTTCGGCTTCTTCATCAAAATCACCTACTTTTACGTGAAAATTTACATTCATATCTTTTGGGAAAAGGTGTTTTAGTTTATATGTGGCTTGTTTTATACTATTTTCCTTCATATATGGGTCAAACGGCATACCGAAAGAAGTTGCTATATTCTCTATTTTTTTTACAGACTCTAGTACCACAAGAACATCCAAGCTTGCTTTAAAATTGTTCACAACATCCAATATCTTACCTATAAGCTTAGTGCAATCGCCATTTTCCATATCCATTATTAGAAGAATCTTATTTATATTCATATCAATATTCCTCGTGAGCCACGGCACCAGCTATATATATTGTACTTAATATCATAAATATAAAAGTTTGAAGAACAATGGCTAACACCTTTATTGTTATTAAGAAGACAAGAACTATTGGAGATACTGCCAAAGTAAATGGATTTCCTATCAAAACTCCTATTATTGAAATAAGAAGTATAGCTCCGCCTTTCATATTTGCAAAAAGACGTAAAGATAAGGATATAACCCTTCCTAAATGAGACATGATTTCTATTATAAAGAAGAAGGGCGCTAAAGCTTTTATGGGTCCCATAAAGTGTTTTATATAACCGAGGCCATTTACTCTAAAACCTTCAAAGTGGTATAGGAAAAATACTATAAGTGTAAGTGCTAAAGTGGTGTTTATGTTGCCAGTAGGAGCATCTACAAAAGGTAAAAGCTCCATAACGTTTCCAAAGAATACAAAGAGCCCTATGGAGGCTATAAGAGGTAAATAGCGTAAACCTTGCTCCCCTATATTTTCAGTGACCATAGCTTTGCAGAAATTTATATAAGATTCAATTACAAACTGCAATTTTGATGGCATGATTTTAGGTTTGCCAGCAGCTAATACAACACCCAGTGCTACTACCATTGCTACTATACTAGTTATAACATGCTCATAATGTTCCATACAGAATATTATAGCATAACAATATAAAAATTTCCCTAAAATTTTTTTATCTTTTTTATATTGTCCTAGAAAATGTTGGTTTTTCTTTGGCTTTTGAATATATATCAAAAACTATGGCTATATTTCTTACCAATAGTCTACCTTCTGGGTTTACCTCTATCTTATCTTTATTTATGCTAACAAGACCATCACATTCTAGTTCTTCTAGTTCTAAAAGCTCTTTTTCAAAGTATTCGTCAAAGTCTATACCAAACATAGAAGATATGTTTATTTTATCTACGTAAAGATTGCACATGATATCCATTATCACTTCTCTTCTTATTATATCGTCTTGGTTTAAGATATACCCTCTCATAATAGGAAAAACGCCTTTATCTAAAGCGCTATAGTAATCCCTTAAGGTTTTATGATTCTGGAAATAAGCTTTGTCTAACATGCCTATTGATGTGGCACCAATTCCTATTAGATGAACACCTTTTCTGGTGGTATAACCTTGGAAGTTTCTCCAAAGTTTTCTATGCTTTTGGGCTAAGTAAAGATCGTCTGTTTTTTTTGCAAAGTGATCCATGCCTATAAAAGCGTAATCACTGGCTTCAAACAACTCTATCGCTAACTTTAACATGTCAAGTTTCATAGGTGCTTCTGGAAGAGCTGTAGCGTCAATTTTACGTTGAAGGGGTTTTAGCCAAGGCACATATGCAAAATTAAAAACCGCCACCCTATCTGGAGAAAGTTCTATCGTTTTTTCTATGGTGCTTTTAAAAGTATCAACCGTTTGACCCGGTAATCCATACATAAGGTCTATGTTTAAGCTTTTGTAACCTAAGCTCCTTATATCGTAAATTACATTTTTTAAAAGCTCTTCATCTTGTACTCTGTTTATGCGTTCTTGCACATTTCTATCAAAGTCTTGTATACCCATGCTAATTCTGTTGAATCCAAGTTCTTTATATAGTTTTAGTTTTTTGTAATCTATATGACGTGGATCTATTTCTATTGATACCTCAGGGTCTTCTGTAAAATCGAATCTATCTTTGATAAAGGACATCATATTGTAGAAATCTTCATTATCTAGAAAATTTGGTGTTCCCCCGCCTATATGAAACTGATCAATTTTCTTATAATCTTTTAAAACATCTTTTAGCATATCGATTTCTTTAAAGAGATAGTTAAGATATGGTTTTGCCACATCTGTTCTGTGAGAAATTATGACGTTGCAACCGCAAAACCAACATGCATTTTCACAAAAAGGTATATGGACATATAAAGAAAGAGGTCTTTCATCGTGCAATATATCTTCTAGCTCTTTTTTGTAAACGTCAGAGGATAAAGGTTTAAACTCCACCGCCGTAGGATAGCTAGTGTATCTTGGCCCTGGCTTATCGTACTTTTTTATAAGATTAAAATCTATCTTAGTATTTTTGTACATAACACGCTCCTACAGTTAAATATAAAATATTTTTTCTAAAAGCTATACAACAAAAATCATCTTGCATACTCTACAAACCTGCTTTCTCTTATAACCACAACTTTTATGTTGCCGGGATAATCCATTTCCTCCTCTATCTTCTTAGCAATTTTCTTAGACAGATCGTAAGCTTGTTCATCTGTAAGTTCAGAAGGTGATACTATAACCCTTACTTCTCTACCGGCTTGCATAGCATATACGTTTGATACACCTGGGAAACTTTTTACAATCTCTTCAAGTTTTTCTAACCTTTTAATGTAGGCCTCTAGTGATTCTCTTCTTGCTCCTGGTCTTGCTGCGGAAAGAGCATCTGCTGCACAAACTAAAGCTACCTCAGGATATTTAACGGGCTCTTCCTCGTGATGTGCTTTTATGGCGTTTAGAACATAATCAGGCTCTTTATACTTTTTGCACAACTCTATACCTATATCTGTGTGGGAACCACCCATTTCGTTTGATATGGCTTTTCCTATATCGTGCAAGAGCCCAGCTCTTTTAGCAGCTTTTTCGTTTAAGCCCAGTTCAGCGGCCATTAGCCCGGCTATCGTTGCTACCTCTTTTGAATGAAGCAATACGTTTTGTGAATAAGACGTCCTGTAGTAAAGTTTACCTATGTAATAATAAAGCCCTGGGTTCATATCGTGGATACCTAACTCCATAACAGTTTCTTCACCTAGCTTTCTAATGTTGTTGTCCATTTCTTTTTTAACTTCTTCTACAACTTCCTCTATACGAGCTGGGTGTATTCTGCCATCAATTATAAGTTTTTCAAGGGCTTGTTTGGCTATCTCTCTTCTCATAGGATCAAAAGACGAAAGCGTAACGGTATCTGGAGTGTCGTCTATTATAATATCAACACCCGTTAATATTTCAAAAGCCCTTATATTTCTTCCTTCCCTTCCTATGATACGTCCTTTAAATTCATTGCTTGGTAGTTCTATAGTAGACGTGCTGTAATTTATTGCTATTTCTGGGGATAGCCTTTGAATAGATGTGGTGATAATTCTTTTTGCTTCCCTTTCAGCTTCTTCTTTTGCTTTTTCCTCTATGGCTTTTGCTATCCTTATACTTTCTATCTTAGCCTCTTCTTCAGCCTTTCTTAATATCTCTTGATAAGCCTCTTCCTTGGTTAAAGATGCTATCCTTTGGAGTTCTTGAAGTTCCTTGTTTTTGAGTTCTTCTATTTCGCTTTTAATGGTTTCCACGTTTTTATACTGCTGTTCTATCTCTTTTTCTCTCTTTTGAAGAGCTTTTTCTAATTCTCTTAGCTCTCTTTCTTTTGCGTAAAGCTCCTCTTCTTTTTTCTCAAGGCTTTGTAGCTTTCTTTCTAGGTTTGTCTCTTTGGATTCTAAGCTTTTTTCCCTCTGCAAAAGAGACTGTTCTTTCAAGGAAAGCTCTTCTTGTTTTCTGGCGTAGTCTTTTTCTAGCTCTTCCTTTCTAAGCTCTAACTCTTTTTTGATAGCTTCTTTTTCTTTCTCTAGTTTTTCGTTTTCTTTCTTGATAAACTCCATATATTTGGAAGCTTCTCTTTCGGCTAGTTCTTTTGAATACTCTAACTGTCTTTTAGCTTCTTCTAATATAGCGTCTGCTTGCCTCTTGGCTTCTTCTAAGAGCATCTTTGACTCTTCTGATGTGCTTGGCGTATTCACCACTTGTTTTTCGCTTAGCTTTTTAAAAGCTAAAAACCCAAAACCAGCTAACACTAACACTAAGATTGATAGGATACCTATAACAACAGTTTCCATTGGTAATTACCTCCTTCTATTACATAATTTTCAGAAATGATTTTGTTAAGCTTTACATCAAAAGGATCTTTTTCTATAGAGTCAACAATTTGAAAATCATAGCATATACCTATAGAAAAAATGTTTTTGTTTGTCGATAAAAATCTATCGTAGAAACCCTTACCAAAACCTACGCGATAAAGATGTTTATCAAAGCAAACACCGGGTACCAAACAAAGATCTATATTAGTTTTTTGGCATTCTTCTGGTTCTAAAGTATTGTAAACAGATTTTACGAAAGGACCTTTGTAAAGGCATGGTACAAGTGTATTGTCAACAATTTTTGGTACAGAAACAATCTTTCCTTCGTATATACTCATATCCACAAGCGGATCGACTTCTTTTCTTATAGGAATATAAGCCATCACAGACTTAGCCCTTTTAAAATCTTTATCTTGTGAAAGGTTTTTTGCTATCTCTAAGGAAGCCTTGTATACTTCTTCCTCAGAGAGCTTATCGCGTCTTTTTAAAAAAATACTTCGTAATTCCTTTTTTGACATATACCTCCATAACTAGGAGGCAAAAGAAGAAAGACAAGAAGGGTTTATACCCACCCTACCGTCGTGCAAACATACATGCGGGCCTCCTATTTTTAGGTGGGTGCCCTGTCAGAGGGTCTACAAGGAGACGCCCCTGAACTTCCGAGCTCCCTAATAGCTCACATGTAGGCCCCAAAAATATATTCACACTAACGAGTAGGGCAGGCCTTTATTTAAACTAAGCAAATCTAAGCTCTACACCCTCTTCTTTAAGACGTTCTAACAGTTTTTCTATTAGAACGTTTACTTCTTCATCTTCTAAACTTCTATCAAGGGCTCTTAAGCTAAGTCTCAAACCTACGCTCTTCTTATCTTCTTCTATTTGCTCTCCTTTATAAAAATCAAATACTAAAACATTTTCTAACATGCTTCCAAAAAACTCTCTTATGAGAATAATAAGCTTTTGAACATCAAAATCAATGCTCATTATCAGTGAGATGTCTCTAACTATTGGTGGGTATTTTGATATTTCTTTTATTTCACGATATTTTGCTTTATTAGGAATTTCAAACTCACAGATGATTGTATCTTGTAGTATATCGCTTTTCAAAACACCAAAAAATCCTATATCTTTATCGTCAAACTTTAGGCTTCCCTGTTGATAAGGATGAAGGAACGATAAATTAGAGAAACCAAACATAACATCTTTGTTTATAGCTTTTATTATCTCCTTTATATGGTTTATATTCCATTTTGTTTTAGGGTATATTCTCTTGTGCCCTCTTAACAATATACATATATGTGTGGATTGGGAATCTTCTTTAAAAATATCAGATATCTCAAATATAGCAAAGTCGTATATGTGTTTTTTAACATTTTGATCTGCCAACCTTATCATAGATGGTGTTAAATATCTTCTTAAAAACCTAAAAGAAGGTAGTATGGGATTTTTGATTTCTATAGTGGGTTTTTCTAAACCAAGAGCTTCATAGTCTTCTATTTTGTCAAAGCTTAAATTTATTACTTCCTTTAATCCGTGGGCTACCAATTTATTCTTTATTTCATATATATAATCTCTCTTGTCGTTGGGCTTTGGTAAGAGTGTTAATGGGTCTGTTTCAAAGGTGTTAAAATCTGTTACTCTTACGATTTCTTCTATAAGGTCTATGGAAGAGTCAATATCGTAGTATCTATGAGACGGAGCTTCAAACTCTATACCACATCTCATAGGTTTGTTGGGAATACCTAATTTGTTAGCTATTTCTGATATTTTTTCTTTTTCAAAATTAATGGCAGTGTATCTTATATAATCATTCATAGGTAAGAAGAACCTTTTAACAGGTAATGCTTCTCTTATTACTTCACTATAACCTATCACTTTGCCACCCGCTTCTTTCTCTATGAGCTTTAAAGCAAAAAAAGAAGCTTTTAAAGCCATATCTATATCTATACCTCTTTCAAACCTGTAAGAGGCATCTGTTGATAACTTTAGAGTCTTTGAGGCTTTTCTTACAAAAATTGGATCAAAAAGAGCAGATTCTAGAAGTATGTTTTTTGTGTCATGAGATATGGAGCTATCTAATCCGCCTATAACACCAGCCAAAGCTATTGGTCCTTTGTCGTTGGCTATAACCATAATAGACTCATCAAGTTCATATTCTTTTTTATCTAAAGCTATAAGTTTCTCTTTTTGTTTTGCCTGCCTTATAACAATTTTACTGCCAATTTTGTCTTTATCAAAAGCATGAAGAGGTTGCCCTAATATCATCATAACGTAGTTTGTTATATCCACAACGTTGGAAATAGTTTTAAGACCCATCTTCCAAAGAGTTTTTTTAAGAAAAAGTGTTGAGCTTTTAACAGATACATCTTCTACAACACTTCCTACATATCTATAGCATCCTTTAGTGTCAATTGATATATCTATATCTATTTTTTCTGGCAAATCTTTTTCTATGTTGAGATTAAACGGTTTGTTCGTGATGGCGCTTATCTCTCTTGCTATGCCAACTATAGAAAGTAAATCTCCTCTGTTTGGTGTAATCTCGCATTCTAACACATATTCTCCAAAATCAAGCAAAGATGCTACATCCTTGCCTACTTCAACGTTGTTATCTAGTATTAGGATACCTTCTTCTATATCATCCAAGCCAAGCTCTGAAGCTGACAAAAGCATACCTTGAGATTCGTAACCTTTAAAGGTTTTTGTATCTATGGTTTTACTACCTAAAGAGGCTCCTTTTACAGCTACCGGTACTTTAGCACCCACGTAAACATTGGAAGCACTTGTTATTACATCGATAGTGGTGTCTCCTAAAAATACTTTACATAGATTTAAGTTTTCAAGCTTTTGTATGGACAAGATTTCACCAACCTTTACATTTTTTATATCAGTACCAAATCTTTTTAACTTAGTCTCAGTACCAGATATAGAAAGTTTATCCGCTACATATTGAGGATCTTCTATTTCCACGTATTCGCTTAGTATTGATAAAGGTGCAAACATAGTATATTATTTTATCATGGAAGATGATACACTGTATCTATTTATTTCAGAGCCTCCAAAGGGAAAAGCAAACAGGTATATAAGGCAAAAGGGCGGAGCTGTATTTAAACCTTGGAAGGTTTTGTCTTGGGAAACAAAGGCTTCTTGGGAGATAAGTTTACAGCTAAAAAAGCTAAAGTTTAAAGAACCGTTTTCTTGCAAGGTATCTGTTGAAGCTATTATATTTTTGCCAGATAGAAGAAGAAGAGATATAGACAACATGTTGAAAACCCTTTGGGACGTATTGGAAAAAAACGATGTTATAAAGAATGACAACCTAATATATGAGGTAAATACTATAAAACATGTTGAAAAAGGTATGCAGGGAATTTTTATTAAAATAAAGCCTTATAAGGAACAAACGATGAAAATAGAAGAAGCTAAAAATTTTATAAGAATTGCCGATAATAATATCATTGAAAAATTGTGAAATAGTAATATGTTATTTGTAAGAAAAGCTTGGAGGTTTTTGTTATGACGCCGCTTGAACTTGGAGGTTTGGATAGTGTGTTGACAAATAAGTTAAATAATCAAACTGTGCAAAATGTACAAAATACTCAAATCAGTCAACCTAGCCAAACTCCTAAGCCTCACGGCGATCAAAATAACACTAATACACAAAATCTACAGGATGAAAAAAGCATAGATTATACCAATACAAGCAGAGATAATTTAGAAAAGCAAATTCAAAAAGCAATAGAGCAACTCATTAAAAATTTGTCTTATCTAAACACACATCTTAGTATTACGTTGGATAAAAAAGCAGATAGCTTAGTTATAAAAATAATAGACAACAAGACTAACCAGGTAATAAAAGAGATTCCACCGGAATATATGCTAAGAATAGCAGAGGCTATTAACAATTTAGTGGGTATTATTGTAAATAGGAAGGTATGAAATATGGCTGGAATAGCTTTGTCTGGATTTTCAAATCTATTTAACAGCGGTAGTGTTTTGGCCGCTGTTATGTCATCTAGTAGTTTACCGCTTATATCCCTTAGCCAACAAGCTAACTACATGCAAAACCAAATGCAAGAGGTAAACTACATATACAATCAATCGATGTCCGTATTTTCTACTATAATGGGCTTTGTATTAAATCCTGTCACAGGCTCCATGACAGCTATAAGTTCAAACTCTTATGTTTTAAACGCAATAGCTACGCCCAATACGGCTCCTGGTACATACAACATAACTGTTCAGCAACTGGCACAACCAGAAATATCTTTATTAGGAAGCTTTTCATCTGCAAATACACAAATCGGTCAAAGCGGTACTATAACCTTATTTTTTAGATCAGATACATCTTCTTCAGGTATCACTGACAACAATTTAAGTGCCACTACTCCAGGTGTTCAAGAATTTAACATTACGTACAACGGCACAAACACGTTACAAGACATAGTAAACGAAATAAACAATACCGCTGGTTCTGATGTAACTGCCTCAATATTTTACAATGGCAATACATATAGTCTTATGCTTGCAGAAAAACAAGGGGCTTCTACTTTCACCACATCTCCTTCCACTACTCAGCATGTGATAGTGGCTCAGGATAGCGCAGGTATATTTACTCAAAACTATATACAAAATGCTCAAAACGCTGTTATAAATTTTGGTGGGGCTAGTGTTACATCAAATGTAAATCAGATTCAAAACGTAATAAGTGGAGTCACGTTAAACCTTTCTGGCACTGGGTCTGTAATTCTTAGCATATCTCAGGATACATCTCAAGTGGCAAACAACGTATCAACTCTTATAAATGAAATAAACAACATACTTACTCCTATAAACGTTTTAACGGAAAAGCCTGGCACTTATCCATCTCAAAATTCTTTGACCTCCGCAAATCCCTTTATAGTTCCAGGCGATTTTATGGGCAATTTTATGCTAACAAACTTAAAAACCCAACTCCTTAGTGTAGTTCAACCACTAGAAAATTTAGGGGTTGTAAACTATAACTATCAAACAGGGCAATTGCAGTTTGATTCCAATAGCTTTCAAAATTTACTAAGCACTAGCTCTCAGGCTGTACTTAACTCCGTAACTGCTTTTGTAAGCAGTTTGAGCCAGGCTATAATAAATATCATCTCTCCAAACGGGGCTTTGATGACAGAAGAAAACAACATATCTTCAGATTATGCATATACAGAGAATCAGATATATCAAATGCAGCAATCTTTACTTTTGCAACAGCAACAACTTCAAATTCAATTCTCTCAGGTAGAGGCTATAATGGCAAGTTCTAGTGCTGAGATAACAAAACTTCAAACACTTTTAGGATAAAGGAGGTAAGTTATGTATCAAAATTTGAAGAACAGCTATGTAGAAAATATGCTTTTTAGCGCAAACCCTTTGCAACTTATTATTATAGCTTACGACAAAGCTATAGAGTTTATGGAGCTTGCTATAGAAGCTATAGATGCAGGTCTTGACAACATAGACAACCTAATAAAGAAATGTGAATACATTACCAAAGCTACCGAGGCTGTGGCTATACTTCACGATTCTTTGAACTTTGAAAAAGGTGGGCAAGTGGCTAAAGATTTATCAAACTTTTACAGAGTGATATTAGAAGGGCTTTTAATAGCAAATCAGAAAAACGATAAAGAGCTTCTTCAAAATATGATTATGATGTTATCTGGTGTGAAAAAAGCTTGGGAAGAGTTAGAAAGGAGAGAATATGGACCAAAATCAGTCGCCACTGAAAAAGCTGCTCCTTCAGTGTGAGTTGTACGTTCAAACCGATGAATACGATAAAGCTAAAGCTTGTTTGGAAGAGTTGGCTAACTTAGATGTTTCCAAAGAGTCAAAAGAAGATATAGAGGAATCTTTGAGGATTTTAAACTATATAATAGAAATAGCTAACGAAAAGAGACGTGGGTTAGCTCAAGCCATAGCAAATTTTAATAAGTTTAAAAACTATCTCTTTTGAAAGAGATTACAGCTCTTTTGACATTACGAAAGCGTTTTCTCCATCTGAGTAAAAACTAGGACGCTCTCTTTCTATAGAAAATCCAAGCTTTTTGTACAATTTTATAGCTGGTAGGTTTGATTTTCTTACATCAAGTTCTACATAGTTTATATTTTCTTTTTTTAAAAGCTTGAAAACCTCTGTTAAGAAATTAAAAGCTATTCCTTTTGATCTATAATCTGGGTGTACTGCAAATGTCATCATAAAAGCTTCTTTATCGTGACACCAAAATATTGCATAGGCTATTACTTTACCATCTTCCAAGCCTACCCACTTTTTTGAGTAATCTAAATTAAACTCTCTATAAAATCCCTGTTCGTTCCAAGCATCCGTGGTAAAAGATAGATTGTTTATCTCTATGACCTCATCTAAATGTTCTTTTGTCATTTCTGTTATTATCATAGGTTATAATTTTAGCATGAAACGTTTTTACGATTTTTTTATACAAAAAGCCCAAGACTATTATTCTGCAAATCCTAAAATAGGAAGAGGAGATTTTTTTACATCACCAGAACTTGATGAGGCTTTTGGAAAAAGTATAGCTTATTTTTTGAAAGACTACTTAGATACCTTTGATAAGCCTAAGATATTGGAACTTGGAGCTGGAAACGGTATTATGGCAAAAGATATATTGGATGTTTTAGACATTCCTTATATAATATATGAGACAAGCCAAAGATTAACCAACATTCAAAAACAAATCCTCAAATGTAAAAATGTAATTTGGATAGATGATCTTGACATGTTAGAGCCTTTTGAGGGTATAGTGCTATCAAACGAATTCTTTGATGCTCTTGGTATAGCCCCCATAAAAGATAAAAAGGAGCTTTACATAGAACCACCAAAAGAAATATGGCAAGAGCCTCATGAGGATACAAAAATGCTTATTGATATTCTAAATTTAGATAACGCTTATTACGAATTGCCCATAGATAGTTTTTACATATATCAAAAAATATCAAAGCTTTTAAAAAAAGGATACATGCTTAGTATAGACTACGGGTACAAAACATCGCCTTATAAAAACACGATAAGAGGTTATAAAAACTCAAAAATTGTCCAAAATATATACTCAGATGAGATATTTGATATTACGTACATGGTGGATTTTTCTATGTTAGAGAAAATAGGAGAGTATTTTGGTTTTAAAAACGTATTTTTAAAAAAGCAAAGGGAGTTCCTTATGGAAATCCCTTATTTTATGAAGACCATAGAAGAAGTATGCCAGGAGGAGGATGCATACTCCATCGAAAGGTGCTCAAGGCTTAAAAATCTTATCCTTAGCATGGGAGAGAGTTTTTATGTGCTTTTACAAGAAAAGCCTTAAAATCTATAACCAAAACCGGCATAAACACCGTCTTGAAATCCGCTTGGTATTGTGGAGGAATTTCCTCTGTTGAGATTGTTAAAGCCATAAGTATCTACATGAAAATCAAGATTTTTTGTAATATAGTACATAGCCCCTACTGTCAAATCAAATTCTCTTTTTGTACCAGCAAGTCCATCGTGGGAAGTAAATATTTTGTTGCTATACTTTCTTTCAAAATAAAACCTCATATCAAGGTCTAAGGCTAGTTTTGGTTTGTCTATATCTCCTATTAGAAATAGCTTATTTTTTGTGCCTATGCTAAGCAATGGAGCATAAGGTATTAAATTCGGTGCCACTCTGTTGCCATAAAAATAGATATCTGTAAAAACCGAGGAGACTATCTTCTTATAGCCGTATTTTGCTCTTAGTCTTGAACCAAAGCTGTAGTTGTCGTTGGTGGGTATCTCTGTTTCTTCAGCTCCATATTGAATGACTTGAGAAGATGTTATAGATGGTTTAAAAGACGTTAACGGCTGATAATCTTTTGCAAAAAGCCCAATACCAATTTTTGAATATTTATCTTCGTAGAAGTTATAAAGGCCAATAGCTTTCAAGTTTAGCTGTAGAAGTTTATTCTTTTCTGTACCGCTCCCTGTATCAGCAGAGCCGTAATATCCATCTGCTTTAAAATCAACATCAAATCTTTTTATTCCCCAGTGAAGCTTATAGCCAAGGTTTAACTCTGGCCTTAGTGTGACACTTCTTATACCTGGTAATCTTCCAGCAAACAGGTTTACATAAACCTCGTTTTTAAGGCTTTTAGAAAAAGCCAAACCATTTAATATCCCAAAAGCAACAATTATCTTTTTCATTAGAAGATGATAATATAAGCGTATGAAAAATAAATGAAACTGCTATGAAAACATTGTGAAATATATATAAAAGTATATAATAACTAACTGTTTTTATGATTAAAATAAAAACCCGCATCAAGCGGGCTGAAAAGGTATCTTAAATTAGTGTGAACCGCAACCGCCAGAACCGCAGCTACAACCGCCACCAAAGTTGTTTGGATTTTTAATGGTAAATCCACCGCCCATAAAATCTTGGACGTAATCAAGCTCTGCGCCATTTATATAAGGTACAGAGAATTGGTCTATGATGACCTTTGTGCCATTTGATTCCAATACGATGTCTGTTTCTTCTACGCTATCATCAAATCCCATAGCGTATTGGAAACCAGAACATCCACCTGGTACAACCCTAATTCTAAGCATAGGGTTCTCAATGTTGTTCTCAGCTGCTATTTTAGCTATTTCCTGAGAAGCCAATTCTGACACTGTAAAAACTAAAGTAGTTGCTTCCATAAAAGCCTCCTTAAAATTGATAATTTTAATCTAAGTTTAAAATAGATTAGTTGCTATGATTTATGTCTTCTTATAAGTTCAAGTTCTATATCCTCAAAAGACATGTTGGAGTATTTTATACCCACCAAAATATGGTAAATTAAGTCTGCCAATTCATAAGCAATCTCTTTTTTATCTTGGTTTTTAAAAGCTATAACGCTCTCTATAGCTTCTTCGCCTACTTTTTGCACTATTCTATCAAGCCCTTCTTTTACAAGCTTAGAAGTGTATGAGTTTTCTACTGGATTTGATATTCTATCTTTTATAAGTCTTTCTAAAAATGGCAATATCTCAAAGGGCATTAAAGAAGGCTTTTCTTTATCAAAAGCCCTAAAAAAGCAATTTCTATTACCTGTATGACAGGCTATATCTTTTTGTTGTTTTATCATATATATAAGCGTGTCGTTGTCGCAGTCTATTCTTATTTCCAGTACCTCTTGTAGCTCTCCAGAGGTTTCACCTTTTTTCCATATGCTGTTTCTGGAGCGAGAAAAGTAATGTGCGTAGCCTGTCTCTATCGTTTTTTTTATGGCTTCTTTGTTTGCGTAAGCTAACATTCTTATCTCACCGCTAAAAGCATCTTGCGCTATTACTGGTATAAGACCTTTTTCGTCAAAAGCTATATTCTCTATATCTATATTCATAAATAAGATTATACACAATTTGTGCTTATTTAATATGCTAAGATATATAAATAACTATGATTAGCTATAACGATTTTGATAAAGAAAGAATTTTGAAAGAAGATGAGTTTGTACAGAAAAAGAAAGATACCGATGTAAGAAGCGATTTTGAGCGGGATAGAGCAAGAATTATACATTCTTCAGCTTTTAGAAGACTCCAAGGAAAAACTCAGATAATGAGCCCTGGCTACCTTGATTTTTATAGAACAAGGCTAACGCACAGTCTTGAAGTAGCCCAGATATCAAAAGGTATAGCAATAAAACATGATATTGATAGCACTATTGTAGAGGCTATATCTTTGGCGCATGACATAGGACATCCACCGCTAGGCCATTCTGGTGAAAAAACTTTGAGAGAGTTGATGAAAGAGCATGGTTTGTTTGAATCAAACGCTCAAAACATAAGAATACTTACTTATCTTGAGATAAAAACCTTAAAAGACGACAAAAGTTATGGGTTAAATTTAACGAGGGCAGTTTTAGATGGTGTAATAAAGTATAAAGGCTTTTTATCAAAAGAAAATGAAAAAGGTTTATACAAAGAAAATAAAGCGGAGTTAGAATTTATAGACCCTTATTATCAGGATGCTGAAGTGCCCATAGAGACCCAAATTATGGATTGGGCAGATGATATAGCGTATTCGGTACACGATATAGAAGACGGAGTAAGGCTTTCTCTAATAAACTCCATAGTTATAGATAAAATAGGGCAAAAGATCCTAGAAGACGCAAAAAAGTCAAATATAGATAGAAATTTTGCAGAACAATCGTTGAAAAACTTTCAAGAAGAGCTTTATAAAATCCAAAAAGCTGGGGCTTTTGAGAGAAAAAAACTTTTAAAGTCTTTTACATCTTTTAGAATACATAAGTTTATAAACGCCACAAAGATAGAACAAAATGACAAAAGAAGACCTAACACTCAAAGATATGATTATAAGCTTAAAATAGATGAAGAGGCAAAGTGGGAAGTTGTTATATTGAAAAATATAAGTAAAGAGCTTTTTATCAACGATTATAGACTAGAACAGTTAAAGCATAAATTGAGTTTTGTTATTAAGGAGCTTTTTGGACTTTTATCCCAAAAAGATGCTAAGAAATATTATCCAGATGATTTTAAATATATGTGGGATATAAATAACTGCGATCATGATGAAAGAATGCGTTTTCGCCTTGCCTGTGATTATATAGCTGGAATGACCGATAATTTTGCGCTTAAGCTTTATAGGAGACTATTTAGTCCTACAAACGATGGATTATTTGATATCGCGTAAACATTATCTTTTACTTTTTTTAGTAATAGCACTCTATTTTTTAAACCTTGGTACAAATCAGGTTTTTGCTCCTAACGAGTCTTTTTATGCAGATGCCGCTTTAAATATGCTAAAAACTGGCAACTATCTAATTCCCATTTACAACGACCATATAAGACTTGCCAAACCACCCCTTTTATATTGGCTAATAGCCTTATCTTTTAAAATATTTGGGGTTTCTAGCTTTTCTTTGAGATTACCCTCCGCCCTTGCCGGGACTTTTTGTGTTTTATTTACTTACCTCTTCGGAGAAAATATAGCGAAAAACTTAGGCCTTTACAGCGCTATTGCCACAGGTATGGCTCTTGAATTTGTATCAAACACCAGGTATGCTTCTCCAGAGGTGCTTTTTTGCTTTTTCATAAGTAGCTCTATATATTTTCTTTATTTTTATCTTAAAAGCCAAAAAATTTATTACCTTGTAGCATCTACAATATTGTCTTCTTTGGCGATGCTTACCAAAGGTCCTGTGGGAGTTTTGATAGTGGGTTTTGTGGACTTTTGGTATATTGTATTTGAAAATCCTAATCTTTTAAAAGATTATAAGTTATACATGGCGTTTGTTATAGCTCTTTTTATAGGCGGGCTTTGGTATATAGAAGTCTTAAATTCACCTTACAAAGAGCTTCTTATACACAAATTTTATATAGAAAACATAAAGAGAATAAACGGTTTAGAATCCGATCCTTGGTATTTTTACATAAAAGATACTATAGTGTCTTTTGCCCCTTTTTCTATTATACTTTATTTGTTTTTTCTTAACCTTAAAGACTTAAAAACTATAAAACTTGCAAGTGTATGGTTGTTTTCGCTTTTTATAGTGTTTTCCTTGATAAAGATGAAGATTCCCACATACCTCATGCCAGCTTATCCAGCGATGGGTTTTATAGTGGGTATAAACGCTCTAGCTAAAAAATACTTTAGATATATGTTTTGGATACTATTTTGTATTGGGCTTTTGATATACTATGCTTTGGTTGTTTTTGTTTTACCATCCATAGAACCTTATAGACCATATAAAGAAATGGGATATGTTATAAGGCTTTATAAAAATAATAAACCGGTTTATTATGAAGGGTATTTCATCCATCAACTACCGTTTTATGCTGGTACTACGATTAAAAAATTTGCCAAAAATTCGAAACCAGGTATTTTGATAACAGAAACCCCATGTAAAAAACCTTTATGGGAGGGTTATGTATATACAGATTCTGAGTCAAGATTTTTGGTGTTTTTAAAAGATATTTACAGATTTAAAAAAGGCGATATTAAAGATTCTAAGTTTAAAAAATTTTATATATGTAATTATAAAGGCCCCAACAAAATGGGGCCTTGAAGATTTATTAATCAAGATCTGGTGGCATGTCAGTTGGGGTTGGTGTCTTTTCCTTCTTTTCAGGAAGTTCTGCTATAAGGGCTTCGGCGGTTAACATTGTACCGGCTGCAGACGCTGCGTTTTGTAAAGCGGTTCTTACCACTTTGGTTGGGTCTATTATACCTGCTTTTACCATATCTTTGTACTCTCCGGTTGCAGCATCAAACCCATAGTTCTTGTCTTGGTTTTCATAAACTTTTTCAAGCACCAAAGAACCTTCGTAACCTGCGTTATAAGCTATTTGTTTGAGAGGATACTTGCAAGCATTGTATATAATTTTTACCCCGAGCTCTCTGTCTTTGTTGGCGTTTGTATAGTTTTCTAATACTCTTGAAGCTTTTGCTAAAGCTGTACCACCACCAGCTACTATACCTTCTTCAGCAGCAGCTTTTGTGGCGTGTACCGCATCTTCTACTCTGGCCTTCTTTTCTTTTAGCTCAGATTCTGTAGCTGCTCCAACTCTTATAATGGCTACGCCACCAGAAAGCTTAGCAAGTCTTTCTTGAAGTTTTTCCCTATCGTAGTCTGAGGTGGTTTCTTTTATTTGTTTCTTTATTTGCTCTATACGTGCTTCTACTTTTTTCTTGTCGCCCTTTCCACCTATTATAGTGGTATTTTCCTTATCCACTATTACTTTTTCTGCTTGTCCAAGCATATCAAGGGTTACAGATTCTAACTTTATACCAAGATCTTCAGTTATAGCTTGACCGCCGGTCAATATAGCTATATCTTCTAAGTAGTCTTTTCTTCTTTGGCCAAATCCAGGTGCTTTCACAGCTACAGCTTTTATTACACCTTTTAGCGTGTTTACTACTAAAGTAGCAAGAGCTTCAGCTTCTACGTCCTCAGCTATTATCACTAAAGGTCTACCAACTCTTACTACGTTTTCTAATACAGGTAGAAGTTCTTTTATATTGCTTATCTTCTTCTCAAATATTAGTATGTATGGGTTTTCTAATACAGCTTGCATCTTCTCTGCGTCGGTTATAAAGTATGGTGAGAGGTATCCTCTATCAAATTGCATACCTTGCACTGTTTCTAGTGTGGTTTCAGAGGATTTTGATTCTTCTACGGTTATTACACCATCTTTTCCTACTTTGTCCATAGCTTCGGCCAACAACTTTCCTATTACAGGGTCGTTGTTAGCGGATATTGTAGCTACTTGTTCTATTTCTTTATTGCTGGTAACAGGTATAGAGGCTTTCTTAACTTCTTCTATAACCATTGCTACAGCCTCATCTATACCTCTTTTTAAATCCATTGGATTTGCCCCAGAGGCTATAGCTTTTAAACCTTCTGTGAATATAGCTTGAGCTAAAACTGTAGCTGTAGTAGTACCATCACCTGCTACATCGGCGGTTTTGGAAGCTACTTCTTTTACAAGTTGGGCTCCTATGTTTTCAAATTGATCTTTCAACTCTATTTCTTTGGCTACCGTTACTCCGTCTTTTGTAACTACTGGTACACCCCATTTCTTTTCTATGATAACTTCCCTACCCTTAGGTCCAAGGGTAACTTTAACGGCATTAGCCAACTTATCAACACCTGCTTTTAATTTTGCCCTTGCTTCTTCTCCATAGATAACATGTTTTGCTGCCATACTTCACTTACCTCCTATAAGATTTTTTTAAATTATTCAATTATAGCCAATACTTCATCTTCGGCCATTACAAGATATTTTTCGCCGTCTAACTCTACTTCTGTGCCGGCATATTTGTTGAAAAGAACTTTATCACCCACCTTTACAACCAACGGTCTTATTTCACCGTTGTTTAGAACTTTCCCGCTACCCACTGCTATTACCTCACCTATTTGAGGCTTTTCTTTGGCCGTATCTGGTATTATAATACCAGACGGTGTTTTTTGTTCCTTTTCTTCCATACGCTTTACAACAATCTTGTCATAAATCGGTTTCAACTTCATGCTTAGTACCTCCTTCTAAGTTTTTCTATAGAAAATTATATTAACTTTTTTGTAATTTGTCAAGTGTTTTATAATACTTTCTGATAGTATCTTACTCAACTTTAATTAGCATAAATATGTTAAGTTATTGTAAGTTATTGTAAAAACTTAAAATTTTGATATAATAAAAATGTGAGAGTATTTATACACGGTTGGGGTTTTGACAATAGTGTATTTAGCTGTATATCAAAAGAAAAAGATATTAACTTGGAATTGCCAGGACATGGAAACGCTATAAATTCTCTTGAAGAAGCAGCCTCATTTTATAGTAAGGTACTAAAGGATTATAAAAGCGTAGAGATTATAGGTTGGTCTATGGGTGCTTCTTTGGGAATTATGTTAACACAACGCTTGAAAAACGTAACAAGTCTTAGGCTTATAGGCTTTAGTCCTTATTTTAAAGAAGCCCACGATAAGATTACGATTTCGGCTTTTATAAGGACTATGAAGAAAGATTTTTACAAAGGTATAAAAGAATTTAGGAAGAACGCCTATCATTCTGAGTTTGAAGGTGAGTACCCAATAAAAGATATAGCTTTAAGTATACTTGAAGAATATATAAACCTTGATTTGAGAGAAGTTGTAAAGAATCTTGATATTCCTATTAAGCTTATACAAGGAGAAAATGACATTGTGGTACCTATGCAAGAAGCTTATAAAACAAAAGAATTAAATGGGAAAATAGATATATTTTTATATAAAGGTGGGCATTTTCCTCCTATACAAGTACTAAAAGAGTTATAATATAAAGTATGAGGAAAAACAATAGAAAACTTGACGAATTAAGACCTATAAGGATTCAAAGAGACTTCAATATACATGCAGAGGGCTCTTGTTTGGTAGAGTTTGGTAATACAAGGGTGATATGTACAGCATCTATAGCCGATAGCGTGCCACCTTTTTTAAAAGGCAAAAACCAAGGATGGATAACGGCAGAATATTCTATGTTGCCAAGGGCCACAGCCACAAGAAATATGAGAGAATCGGTGACTGGCAAAATAGGCGGAAGAACACACGAGATCCAAAGAATGATAGGAAGGGCTATGAGAGCTGTTATAGACCTTACAAAAATAGGTGAAAGAACCATATGGATAGATTGTGATGTTATACAAGCAGATGGTGGTACAAGAACCGCTTCAGTAGTAGGCGCTTTTATAGCTATGACTGATGCTATAATAAAGTTAAACGAACAGAAGCTTATAAACTCTGTGCCAATAAGAGATACAGTAGGAGCTGTATCTGTGGGAATAGTAAACAATCAACTGATGCTTGACCTTGATTTTGAAGAAGATTCAAATGCCACTGTAGATATGACTATAGTAGCAACTGGGAGTGGCGAGATAGTGGAGATCCATTCTTTGGGAGAAGAGGCTACTTACACGAGGAAAGAGTTTGAAGCTATGTTGGATCTTGGATTGGAAAGTCTGAAACAAATAGCAGAGCTTCAAAATGTTTTTTATGAAAAAATGCCCTCTATAAATCTTTGGAAGAGGAAAAGCGTTAAGGAGGCTAAGCTATGAAAACAGCTTTGTATTATGATGATATATATCTTCTTCATGATGAGCCAAAACATCCAGAAAATGCCACCAGATTGAAAGTAGCTTTAGAATATATTTATAAATCTGACATAAAAAATGTTTTATCTTTTGAAAAGCCTAGAAAAGCTACGGTGGAAGAGGTATCAAAGATACACGACACTTATTATATACAGGAGATATACGAATTTTGTAAAAAAGGTGGTGGATATTTAGACCCAGATACTTACGTTTATCAATATAGCTACGATGTGGCAATGACGGCAGCCGGTGCTATTTTAAAGGCTATAGAGGATATAAAAGACGCTAAGCAAGAAGCTGCTTTTTGCTTGGTAAGACCACCTGGCCATCACGCTGAATATGCTAAAGCGATGGGTTTTTGCATTTTTAACAACGTAGCTATAGGTGCAAGAAAAGCCCAAAACCTTGGATACAAGAAAGTTTATATAGCAGATTTTGATGTGCATCATCCAAACGGTACACAGCATACTTTTTACGAGGACGGTTCTGTGTTTTTGTTTTCTACCCATTGCTATCCTTTTTATCCAGGTACCGGCGCAGCGGATGAAAAAGGCTTTGGAGAAGGTCTTGGCACCACGTTAAATGTACCGCTAAGGGCTGGCACTGGCGATGAAACTTATATAGAGGTGTACCAGACAAAATTTTCAGAAAGTTTTAGAACTTTTAAACCAGATATACTACTAATAAGTGCTGGGTACGATTTACACGAAGATGACCCGCTTGGTCCTATGAGGGTTACTTCGCAAGGTATAAAAGAGATTACCAAAATACTTATAAATGCAGCAAAGGAACTTAATATACCAGTTGTAGCAACGTTGGAAGGAGGATACAACTACAATGCTACCGCTCAAGGAATATTAGATACGTTATTCAACATGGTAAATGCATAAAAGCGTTCTTTTAAAAGAAGTTACAGATTTTCTTTCAAATCCTTGTCCAAAGATACATATAGATGCTACTTTAGGTCTTGGTGGTCATGCAAAAGCGCTTTTAGAAGTTTGTAAGGATACGTTTTTAATAGGCATAGACAAGGACGAAAACGCCATTGAAATAGCCAAAGAGAAGCTAAAAGGTTTTAATGCGGTATTTTATCATGGTTCTTTTAAAGATTTTGATATTGTACTAAAAGAAGAGGGCTTATTGTATTTTGACTCTATCCTTTTTGATTTTGGCGTATCCTCCTTACAGCTTGACGAGGAGGAGGGTTTTTCATTTCAAAGGGAAGATTTTCTTGATATGAGAATGGATAAAAGACAGCAAAAAACAGCTTATATTGTAATAAATACCTATAAAGAAAAAGAGTTGGCTGATATATTTTATAAGTACGGTGAAGAAAGATTGTCAAAAAAAATAGCAAGATCTATAGTAGAGAAAAGAAAGAAAAAACCTATAGAGACCACAAAAGAGCTGGCAGATATAGTATCATCTTGTTATCCATACAAATATAGCAAAATAAATCCTGCCACAAAAGTGTTTCAAGCTCTTAGGATAGAGGTAAACAACGAATTAGAAGATATAAAGATAGCTCTGTCAAAACTTTTAGATTTTGCAAAAGAGGGCTCTAAATTTGCTTTTATATCATTCCATTCTTTGGAAGATAGGCTTGTGAAAGAATTTATAAAAAACAACGCCGATAGACTTAAAATTTGCTCTAAAAAGCCGATAACACCTTCTGATGAGGAGTTACTTTACAACAAAAGAGCTAGATCAGCAAAGTTACGTTGCGCAAAGTTATGCTATAATGAAAAAAAGGATGAAGCTTTTGATAATTAGTTTCTTGCTTTTGATATTAAATATACTTTATTCTAGTTATGTAAAATACGAGCATTACAAACAGGCTAAGATGGTAGTGAAGATAAAAGATTTAAAAGCTGAAAACCTACAACTAGAAGCCTACATAACAAACAAAATCAATTATTATTCTGTCAAAGACTTTGCCGAAAGTAAAAATTACCAACCGGTTTCATGGAACGATATAACATTTCTTAACCCATGAAAACTCAAAGTCTGACAGTAAAATCTGAGAAGAAGTTAAAACTTGTAATATTTTTAATATTTGCATTGTACTTCTTGGTATTGGTAAGAGCTTTTTATATACAGGTTATAGCTGGTGAAAACTACGTTAAAAAAGTTTTAGCAGATTTTCCAAAAGGACGTATTATAAAGATAACTTCTTATAGAGGTTCTATATTGGATAAAAACGGTCAACCTTTAGCTATAAGCTTGCCTACTATTTCTATATATGCGTTTCCAAAGTTAATACAAAACAAACAAGAACTAGCAGAAAAACTTTCGAAAATATTAGGAGTACCTCAATTTCAAATATTAAATACCTTAAACTCTAAAGAAAGATTTGTATGGATAGCAAGACATGTTTCACAATCTGACAAAGGGCTAGTAGAACAAGCAATACTTGATACAAACAACTATAAAGGCGTGGGAGTGCAGAGCGATTTTAAGAGGTTTTATCCAAATCACAATGTAGCTTCCAGTCTAATAGGCTTTGTAGGATGGGACGTAAAAGGTCTTGATGGGATGGAGTACGCTTTAAACAAATATTTAGGCGGTAAACCAATAGAGGTGATGACGATATTTGCTCCAAAAGAAGGAAAGATGGTTTTAAAACCATTGTCCATTCAAGATACTGGTACCCAAAACGACGTATATCTAACTATAGATATGGGTGTTCAATCTATAGTGGAGGATATAAAAAATCAGATAGTTAAAGAGTTTAATCCAAAGTGGGTGGCTATAGTAGTAGAAGATGTGAGAAATGGAAATATACTTGGTATGGCTACATATCCAGACTTTGATCCAAATGATTATTACAACTATCCACAAAGAGATTGGCGAAATTATGCAGTTACAGATGTTTTTGAGCCAGGTTCTGTGATGAAGCCCTTTTTCTTAGGATATGCCATGGCAAAAGGTTATATCCACAGGGGGGAAACTTGCAATGCCCACGGTGGTAGAGGGGATTTTTACGGCCACATAGTAACAGACGTAGAACACAACGGTATACTTACAATGTCTCAAATTCTTATTGTATCAAGCAACGTATGTGCTATGAAAGTGACCTCTCATCTTACTAGAGAAGACGCTGAAAACGTAGTAAATCTATTTCACCTGGTAAAACCTTACAATATAATACCTGGCGAGCAAGCTGGTATATTGCCAAACTTTTATTATCCTATAAACCGTATGTTTGCTACGATAGGACAAGGTATTGCGTTAAACGCTTTGAATTTGGCAAATGCCTATGCGGCATTGGCAACTGACAATCTTCTAAAGCCACATATAATAAGAAAGATTGTGAATCCATTAGGGCAAGTAATATACCATGAGCATGTGGACGTGATCCATAAAGATATATATCCAAAGAGCACCATAGACTGGCTTCACTACGCTTTAGAGCAAGTTGTAGAAAAAGGTACTGGTATTGCAGCAAAATCGAAACATTTTACAATAGCTGGTAAAACGGGAACCTCTCAAATATTTAACTTCAAAACTAGTCATTACTCTTGGAGAAAAGTGGTAGCGGTTTTTGCAGGTTTTTTCCCAGTATCAAACCCAAGGTTTTCTGCTGTCATTGTTGCATATGACCCACATCCTGAAAATGGAGCCCTCGCTTGGGGTGGTACTGTATGTGCACCTTATTTTAAAGAATTAGTCGATAGAATAGGCTTTTATTACGCCATAAAACCTGATAAGACAGAACAAAGCAAATGAATTTTATAAACGTTATCTTTGAAGATGTTGTTTGTTATGATAATTACTTTGAAAGACTTCAAAAATATCTATTTGAAAAAGGTTATATAATTTCTTCAAAAGCCAAAAACTATATAATTATAAACAAGGAAAACTACAATCCGTTAGATTGGGATAAATTGTTAAATTTGGAAGTAAGACAAAAACCGCTGGTACTTAGATTGTTTTACTTGGATAAATATTTAGAGCAGTTAAAGGATTGTTATATAAGACAAACGCCTTTTGGATTTGATATTTTTACAGAGGAAAGCGAAGTATTTATGCTTTTGAAAGAGAAATATAAAGATTATATATATACAGATACTTACGAAAGCATAGAGGAAACGGTTATAAAGACTTTGAAAGACAAATCAAAAACTCTTGTTTGTGCTGAAAGTTGCACCGCCGGGATGATAAGTTCAAGCCTTGTGAACGTGGCTGGTTCATCTTCGGTATTCTTAGGAGGCTTTGTAGTTTATTCTAACGATTTTAAAGTAAATTTTTTAAACGTAAACAAAAATCTTATAGAAAAACACGGGGCAGTTTCAGAAGAAGTGGTAAGGGCGATGGCCCTTGGAGCTCTTGAGTATTCTGGTGCTGATATATCGATTGCAGTTAGTGGTATAGCTGGTCCTGGGGGTAGCGAGTTTAAACCTCAAGGCTTTACCTATATGGCTATAGGCACAGATGAAGATGTACTTGTATACAACTACACGTTTAAATCCGATCGCAATACCAATAGAAGACAAACAACAGCTTTTATATTGTTTAAACTTTTAAAGGATGTTTTGAACTACACCGTCTAAACTTTGAAAGCCAGCCTTTGTAATAAGCACTTCAACCTCTTTCCCCAATATATCTTGCGAAGATGTGATATTACACCACACGTTTGTGGTAGTCCTCCCTATGTATGTGTTTTCTTTTTTGTCCTCTACAAGCACTTTTTGAACGGTATTTTCATATCTTCTCATAAGTTTTGATGTTATTGCTTTTTGAATTTCTAAGAGTCTTTTCATCCTGTCTGTTTTTATCTCATCTGTTAGATCATCTTCCATATAGTATGCAGGTGTATTTGGGCGTTTTGAATATTTAAAAGAAAATACTTGCTCAAACTCAACAGTTTGTACTACGTCTAAAGTATGCTGGAAGTCCTCTTCTGTTTCTGTGGGAAAACCTACTATGATATCTGTAGAGAGAGTTATATCTTTTATTTTAGCTTTTAGTTTTTCTATCCTATTTAGATAGTAAGCCTTTGTATAGTTTCTTTTCATAAGCTCTAATATCCTATCTGAGCCTGCTTGGAACGGAAGGTGTAAATGGTTTACCATATTTGGAAGACTTGCCATTGTCTCTATAATATCGTCTGTCATGTCTATAGGATGACCTGTGGTAAATCTTATTCTTTTTACGCCTTCTATTTTTGATATGTTTTCTAAAAGCTTATAAAAAGGGTAACCGATATCTTTGCCGTAAGCGGTAACATTTTGACCTATTAGGTGTATTTCCATAACACCGCTATCTACAAGGGATTTTACCTCATCTAAAATACTTTGAGGGCTCCTGCTTCTTTCTTTACCCCTTGTAAAAGGTACCACGCAGTAAGTGCATTCTTTGTCACAGCCTCTCATTATAGTAACATAAGCACAGTAGCTATTGTCTCTTACGGTAGGATAAGAATCTAGTATGTTTTCTAAAGGGTCTTCTTCTTCCAATATTTCTATTGCTCTGTTGCCAAGCTTCACATCTTCCAAAAGTTTGGGTATATGGTGTATGTTTTTAGTGCCAAATACCAAATCTATAAAAGGCATTTTTGAAGCTATTTCATACCCTGCTCTTTGAGCCATACATCCACAAACACCTATTTTTACATTTGGGTTTTTAGATTTTAACTTTTTAATCTCTCCAAGATGAGACCAAACTTTTTGATCTGGTTTTTCCCTTATGGTACATGTGTTTAATATAACCAAATCGGCATCTTCTTCTTTTGTAGCAGGTTCATACCCTTGTGTTTGTAAAATACCTTTTATTTTCTCAGAATCGTTTATATTCATCTGACAGCCATAAGTTTTTATAAAGTATTTCATAGTCCAATAAATTATAAGCTCAAAATCTATTTATTAAAATGAAATAAATCAATGATTGGCACATCTATCTATAGCTACTTCACCGCTATATCCTACTCTTAAAAGGTTGATATTGCCCTTTGTAACTTTGATTTTGACCGGTATTCTTTGAGCTACTTTCGTAAACTCTCCTGCTGTGATATCTCTTGGTATGAGCGCGAATTTAGCAGCGGATGCTCTTAAAATCTCAGATACTACACCTTCATAATGTTCGTTTGGTAAGGCATCTATGTGTATGTGTACCAAACATCCTTTCTTTATACCGTGTAGCTTTGTCTCGTCTATTATATCGAGCACATATACAGATTTTGGATCATATATAGCATATATTGGTTGACCTGGTTTTACTATATCGCCCACACTTACAAACTTTTTTACTATATACCCTGATATAGGACTGGTAAGTTCCGTTTCAGCTATCATATTAGACACATTTTGAAGTTTTGCTTCTAGGGATTTTATCTGGTTTTCTTTGGCTTTTATTTTTTGGGTTAGTTCTTTTACCTGCTTTTGGTTGTTTCTTGCAATAGCTACCTCTAGGTTTTGGGCTTTTGATAAAGAAGCCATGGCGTTAGCTTGATTTAACAATGCGTTTTTTTCGTTTAGAAGGTTTTTAAGCTCTGTCTCTTTTTCTTCAAAAGCATGTCTTGATATAACGCCGTCTTTATAAAGTTTGTGAAATCTATGATAGTCTTTATTCACTAAAGATATCTTCGCATCTAAAGCTTTTACTTTGTTCATAATAGATTGCATATTTTGAGTAGCTTCCATAGTTCTATACAGATTAGCTTGAGCCTCCAGTCCTGTACCTACTAAAAGCCTATCCCTTTGGATTTTATAAAGGTTTATTTCGCTCTCAAGCTCTTTAATCTGATACTTTAAAGCTTTATACTCTAATTTATAATCTGTATCGTCAATTTTTGCCAAAGGTTCACCTTTTAGGACCTTGTCTCCCTCTTTTTTGAATAGTTTTATAATTCTTCCACTATCTCTTCTGTAAGCTACATCTGTAAAGGTGTTTGCTTCCACAAACACTGCATCGGAAACCGCATGTGTGATCCTGTAGTATATCCATTTAAAGGCAACTACTGAGAATATAACAATAAGTATTACCAATATGGCTATACCAATCTTTTTATTTCTGTCCATAAGCCACCACCTCTATGAGTTTGTATACTGATAAAGCGTAAAAATATCTACTATTTACCACATCTGTTCTTGCCTTTGTAAGATAATCCTCAGCGTCTATAACGTCTGTGTTTGTGCCAAGCCCCGCTTTGTATTTTTCAGAAGCTATTTTGTAGTGCTCTTTTGCATCTTTTAATTCAGAATTTGCTAGTGCTATGTCTTTTTCTGCAGTTTTAAGCTCCTCATAAGAAGATGTAACTTGCAGTTTTACATCGTTCTCCAATTTTTTATAGTTTGTCAAAGCTTGTTTATAAGCTAAAAACGCTTGATGTACTTCATGAAATCTTTTTAAGCCATCAAACATTCTCCAATAAACTCCGGCACTCACTAAGTCTTGATAATAAGGTAATCCAGGTATCTCATCAGAATATCCATACCTTACTTCAACGTAGGCTTTTGGAAGATATGTAGATTTCACTAAAGCTTGGTAGTCTTTGGCTTTTTTTATAAGTGTTTTACCGTATTTTAGTATGATTCTATTTTTTAAAGCTATGTCGATAAGTTGTTTTAAATTGTATTTGCTAAGCGGGTTTGATATGTAATTTATTTCCTTCAAATGATGCACTGGCCTTCCTACAAGGTTTGAGAGTTTCTGAATATATACTTTGTATTCTCCCTCGTCTTTTGCTAATTTTTCTTTTGCTTGATTTAGTTTTACCTTTGTTTGCAATATATCTTTAAAAGCTACAAGACCCTGTTTGTACATTTGTTCTACGTTGTAAAGATGCCTTTCGTAATCCTTTATTTCCTTTTTGTCCACTTCTATGAGCTTTTTCTTTATAAGTGCATTTATATATGTATCTATGACTTCTATCTTCACATCAGTTTTAACTGCTGTAAGCATATACTTTTGAGCGTTTAGATCATCTTTTGATATTTTATATTTGTAAAAGCTAGGCATATCAAACAAAACTTGTTTTAATCCAAAATTCCATTGGCTAAAATGTCCCTTTTGGAATACAAAGCTAGTGGGACCTTCTGGTATAGCTAGTTTGTTTCCTACATTTGTATTGGCGTTAAAATCTAAGCTCGGCAAAAAGTTTCCAAAGACTTCTTTTTTCTTTTCGGAAGCTATTTTTGTGTTTAGCTTTTGGTATAAGACATCTGTGTTGTATTTTAAAGCGGAATCTATAGCTTCTTTAAGGCTTATACCAAAAGAAATCTGTGCTAAAGCCAAGATACCAAAAACAAATTTTCTCATAATATCCCAAGATTTTTAAGAGCGTCTTCCCATATTGGTTTTGGATCTTGTCCTGTGAATATGTATATTTCAAGAAGGTGTTTTGAAAGTCCTAGAAGCATATGGGCTTTGTAATCTCCTTCTATACCGCATAGATTAAGAATTTTTTTAATCTTATCTAAAGAGATAAACCTACCTTCTTTGTAAAACTGCTTAAACCTATCGTCGGTGCACATTCCTTCAAACAAAAGCACTCCGAATAGCTTACTTTTATGAATCATTTTGGAAAAACCTTCTATAAAAAACCTTTTCTTTGCCTCTTCTATCTTACCTTCGCTAGCAAGCTTTATTGCTTCATCGGCATTTTCTAAAAGCTCTTTTCTAGACATCGTCAATATGCTTATAAAAAAGTCCTCTTTTGATTTAAAGTATACGTAAAAAGTGCCGTGAGCTACGTTAGCCTTTTCAGTGATGTCGGATATTTTTGTTTTTGTAAAACCCTTATCATAAAAAAGTTTTATGCCAGCTTCTACTATGGCCTGCTTTGTCTCTAAGGCTTTTCTTTTTTTTCTGTTTTTGCCTTTGCTGTTTAGCTCTTCTTCTTTCAATTTAATTACTGACTCGTCAACCATATTTTAATTATAAAAAACCGTTCATGAATTTGTCAAGAGTTGATTTGTCATAATTTTCCATATATCTGGCTACATATTTACCTATTATATCTGTTTCAATGTTTACATAGTCTCCGGTTTTCTTAGCGTATAGATTCGTATTTTCCCAAGTGTGAGGTATTATGTTTATCCTTATAAAATCTTCAAAAACATAGTTGATTGTAAGACTTATGCCGTCTACAGCTATTGATCCTTTTGGAACTACCATCAATTTGTAAGAAGATGGTATATATATATCTAACTCTCTATGCTCTCCTAAATTTTTTATGCTTTTAATATTTGAGACAAAATCAACGTGTCCAAGGACAATATGACCATTTAACCTCGAAACGCCAGCTATCATAGACCTTTCGAGATTAACTGGATCGTTGGGTTTTAGATATTTAAGATTTGTCCTAATCATAGTTTCTGGTGATACGTCAAAGCAAAAACCGTTATCTAGCTTCTTTATAACAGTAAGGCAAGCACCGTTTACAGATACGCTATCTCCTATTTTCACTTCCAAAGAGGATTTTACACAAATTCTTGTGTTTTCGGCTTTTGATATTGAAACTATAAAACCTATTTCTTCTATAAGCCCAGTAAACATCAAATTTCTCCTATAGGCTTTCCATAGTAAAAGCCTTGAACAAAATCCGGCTGTAACTTATCCATAAGCCTAGCGTCTTCTTCTGTTTCAATACCTTCTATAAGTATTTTGTAGCCCGAGCTTTTAAGCCCTTCAACTACCCAAGATATCATATCTTTACCCTCTCTTAAAAAGAACCTATCTAACTTTACTATGTCTGGTCTTATTATATTTAACTTTTGAAACGATGAATTTTCTGTACCGAAGTCGTCTAAGGCTATACCAAAACCAAGAGCTTTTAACTCGTTTACCAAATATCCTATGGATTCTAAGGGCTCTCTTTCCTTTCTTTCAGATATTTCAAATATTACATTTTGAGAATTTATCATATCTTCTAAAAGATGTTTCATGTGTTTTTTGTTTTTCTTAAAAATATTTACAATCCTAAGTGGCATGTTTATAAAAAGCTTTGGTTTTGGCTTTATATCTAAGCTCTTTATCTTTTTTATAGTCAAATCTATGACGTATTCTTCAAAGGCGTATATAATATTTGAAGAAATAATATCATCTATAAATACATAAGCCGGTATTATTTCCCCACTTTCTGAAACGAGCCTCATAAGCACTTCATAGCCGTATACCTTGTTTGTTTTAAAATCTATTATTTTCTGAAAAACAGGAAACAACCTTTTATCTTCCATAGCCTTTACTAAATCAGATATGCCTATGTTAAATTTGTTTTTTTTCATCAAATTACATATTACAACTTTATTTGAATTGTAAATGGTTAGCGTTTCTTTGGTATATGATAAATCAACGGTAGACTCTTTTTTTAGGCAATTAAAAGCGTTGTTTAGTATCTCATCAAAAGTATCGCCGTGTTCGGGAAAAGAGGCTATAGCTACGCTAAAGGTAATGTTTTCATCTTTAAAATCTTTTTCTCTTATCTTGTTGTTAAAAGTTTTTCTTATTCTTTCTTCTGCTTTAAGTGCTCCCGATACATCTGTGTTTGGTAGTATAACGAGAAAACTACCACCTTCGTATTTTCCGGCTATATCGCTTTTTCTTAAGCTTTCTTCTATACTTTCTGCTAATGTTAAAAGCACTTCGTTACCTTTTTCATAGCCAAACTTCTTATTTATTTCTCTTAGCCTATCTATGTCTAAAATCAACAAAGAAACATGTTTGTTTTGCCTTTCGCTATAGGCTACTAATTTTCTACCTATTTCCTCCAGACATCCAACAGAGCTTATAAAAGTTTCCTTGTAAAGCGTCAATAAACTTAAAGGTAGCCTTTCTTTGTTCATATCGACGAACTTACACCATATGTAATATCGTGATAAATACTAAGAAGAGCCTTTGCTCCTTCGCCGGCAGCGGTTATTATCTGCTTTGCAAATATGTTGGTACAATCTCCTGCTGCATAAGCCCCAAGCAAAGACGTTCTATTGTTTTGATCTATGATTATCTCACCCCATTTGTTTAGCTTTATACCAGTGTTTATGAAAAGCTCGGTGTTTGGTTTTGTACCGATTTCTACAAAAACACCATCAGTCTCAAAATCGTATGTTTTGCCGTTTTTCATATCCTCTAATTTAACACCTGTTACGCCTATATTTTTATCTACGTATATCTCAAGCACTCTATGATTTGTTAGGGCTTTTACCTTCTCATTTTTTAAAACTTTGTTTTGAAGGCTTTCGTCAGCTTTAAATCTATCTGTATATTCAATTATCGTTATAGAAGATGCGTAATTTGTAAGTTGCTCTGCGGCCTCAAATCCAGAATTACCACCACCCACTACTATAACTTTTTTGTTTTTGTAAAAAGGTGCATCACAGGTATAACAATAAGATACACCTTTGCCTATCCCCTCTTGCTCGCCTTTTACACCAAGCTTTTTATGATCAGCACCGGTGCATATTAAAACGTTTTCAGCTTTTATTGTGAGCTCATTTGATAAAGATATAGAAAAATCATGTTCTTTTAAAGCTTTAAAATCAATTACCTCAGCGTACAAAGGAGATACTTCCAAATATTCAAGTTGTTCTATAAGTCTTTGTACAAAGCTAATACCGTCTATATTTTTAAAGCCCATATAATTTTCTATATCCCCAGAGGTCAATATCTGACCACCTATGTCCTTTATAACAAGCACAAAATCCATCTTCTTTCTAGCTGCGTATATGGAAGCTGCAACACCAGATGGCCCTCCACCTATTATCACAAGCTGTTTATTCATCTTTGTCCCTCCTTATATAAGTTACAAGATTAGCCAACAAGCTGGCAAGATATGTCATATCTTTTAACCTCTTTAATAACAACAATATAGAGCTTGCTATCACAATCCAAAATATCGTAATAACCACCATACAAATAGCTATAATACCTAAAAAAAATGTATCCACGCTCATATTATAACATTTTTTTTAACATAAAAAATACAGCTTCTAACGCTTTTCTTCTGTGAGATATTTTGTTTTTGCTTTCTATGTTTGCCAATGTGGTGTTATATCCTTCTGGTATAAAGATAGGATCATAACCAAAACCAAAATTTCCAAAAGGTTCTTTTGCTATATGTCCTTTTAGCTCCCCTTCTCCAAATATGCCGTAGTTGTTTGATAAAACTATTGCAACAACGCTTACAAATTTTGCTTTTCTATTTTCTTCTTTCTCTAAAAGCCTTAAAACTTTGAGATTGTTTAGCTCATCTTTTGAAAGCTTGAAATCTTCTTCTTTTAGAACATGAGATCCAAAACTATCTTTGTAAAATCTTGCAGAATAAACACCTGGCCTTTCTAAATTATCACTGAAAGCATCTACCACAAGTCCAGAGTCATCTGCTAAGGCTGGTATACCAAACGCATTGTAATAGGCTTTGGCTTTCAGATAAGCGTTTGATAAAAATGTATTTGCATATTCTTCTACCTCTAGCTCTTTAGGTGGTTTTACAAATTCTAAATCTAGATTTTCATCTTTTTTTAAGGACTCTAAGATTGAGCTTATTTCTTCAAACTTTTTTCTGTTTGATGTACAAATCATTAACTTCATAATATGATTTTATAATAAAATTTGATGACCTGTACACTTTTTACTTTCTTACACAAATTGCTTTATAATAGATCTCTATAAAAAGGAGATGTCAATGGAACCAGAATTCACAGGAAGAGTAAAAGCTTTAAACAATAGACAGTTTAATCAATCAGGTAAATACATAATATACTGGATGTCTCACAGTCATAGAGCAAACTTTAACCACAGCCTTGAATATGCAATCAACCTATCAAACGACTACAAAAAACCGTTATTGGTCTATTTTCCAATTACAGAGAAATACAAATACTCAAATGCAAGATACTACAAATTTATGTTAGATGGAGTTTTAGAAGCCAAAAAGTCCATAGAAGAAAGAGGTATAAAATTTATCATAGAAAAATCAGATGATATCAAACGAAGGGTCATAGAGATATCAAAGAATGCTAGTGCCTTAATCACAGATAAAGCCTATTTAAAGTATTATAGAAAACTTCATAGTGATATAGCAAAGAAATTAGATATACCATTCTACGAAGTAGAGTCTGACGTTTGTGTTCCTGTAGAAATTGTATCTCAAAAGCAAGAAGTTTACGCTTTTAATATAAGAAAAAAGATCTATGATTTATTAGATTCATATCTTCTTAAATTAAAGCCAAGAGAGCCAAAGATTAAATCCATTAATCTTGATTTTGGAACGGAGGAGATAACTTTAAATAATTCTTTAAAGATTTTAGATATTCTAAACATAGATAAAAGCGTCAGTTTATCACCTTTTATAGGTGGTTATAGCCAAGCAAAGAGATATTTAGAAGAATTTATCGAAAAGAAGCTGCATAAATATAAAGATTATAGGTCTCATCCGGAGCTTGACTATCAATCGAACCTTAGTCCTTATCTTCACTTTGGACAGATTTCACCGTTAGAAGTTGTTTTTGAAACCTTGTCAAAGTATAAAAGAGATGAAAACGTTGATAGCTTTTTTAACGAACTGATAGTTTGGAGAGAGCTTGCAAGGAACTTCTGCTATTATAACCCAAACTATAATCATTATGAAGGCATTCCAGACTGGGCTAAAAAAACATTAGAAGAGCACAAAAACGATAAAAGAGATTATGTTTATACGTTAGAAGAGTTTGAAAATGCAAAAACGCACGATGAATACTGGAACGCTGCACAGTTGGAGCTTTTAAAAACTGGAAAGATGCATAACTACATGAGAATGTACTGGTGTAAAAAAATTATAGAATGGACACAAGACCCAAAACATGCCTTTGATATAGCATGCTATCTAAACGATAAATACGAGCTTGATGGAAGAGATCCAAACGGTTATGCTGGCATATCGTGGTGCTTTGGAACCCATGACAGACCATGGAAAGAAAGAAAAATCTATGGAAAAATAAGATATATGAGTGCATCAGGCTTAGAATCAAAGTTTGATATTAAAAAATATGTAGAAAAAATAAAGAGTTTATAAAAAGATGTTTCATATTAAAAGATAGTTTTGTGTATGCTATTGACAAGTCTCGATAATACAATGGCGTTGCATTTTTAGTATATATTAGGTATATTATTAGGTGATGAATACAAAAAAGTTAAAGGAAGAGTTTAGAGCTTTTCTAAAAAAGCATAACTACAAAATAACAAAAAATAGGCTAGATTTGATAGATGTTATAGCAAATTACAAAAGGCACTTTGAAATAGAAGAACTTGTAAACTACATCCAAAATACACAAAAATTGGCCTCTAGAGCTACAATATATAGAACTGTAAAACTTTTAATGGATTTTGGTATAATAAAAGAAATAATAAAACAAAACAACAAGACGATATACGAATTTTGCACTCAAGAAGGTCATCACGATCATCTCGTATGTGTTTCTTGTGGCCGTATCATAGAATTTTTCAACGAAGACATAGAAAATTTACAAGAAGAGATTTGTCTAAAGCACAACTTTTTACCTACTTATCATAGGCTTGAAATATTTGGATTGTGCGAGCAATGTTTGGAAAAAAAGCAACCTACACAAGAAAAGTAAACTTTTATGAAACCGATGCCCAAGGTGTAGTGCATCATTCAAACTATTTTAGGTATTTTGAAGAGGCTAGAGGTTTTTTGTTAGAAAATCTTGGATACCCTTACTACAAGATGCACAACGAAGGATTTTTTGTGGTTTTAGTAGAAGCAAACATAAGAATAAAACGTTCTATTCTTTATCAAGATGTTTTTAACATAGAAACATCAATGAATATAAAGAACGAATTTAGTCTTTACTTTGATTATAAAGTGTATGTGGATGATAAACTTTGTGCGATGGGAAATACAAAACATTGCATAGTAAAAGACGGCAAACTCACAAAAATACCAGATTTTTTAATAAGGATTGTAAATGATTGATAAAAGCTATATAGACTTTATAAAAGACAAAGTATACAATCAAGATGAGGCTCTTCAATTTTTTGAATCGCTTTTAGAAGTTCATCCCCATAAAGATACTCTTTTATCATATCTAAATCCAAGAAGATTTTTATTGCTTTTAGAATTGGGAGAAAGATCAAGCTGTATAAAAAAATTAATCTTAAGACACCCCACGATATTTGAAGAGACTATACCAGAGCTTTGGTATAAGGTAAAATCAAAAGAAACCTATCTAAAAGAGATAAACGAACTGTATAAGCACTCTGATATGAGTTTTGAGGAGTTTTTGGCTTTTTATAGAAGAAGAGAGCTCATGAGGCTTGTGGCGAAAGATATATTGAACACAGAGGATTTGGAAGATATACTGTTAGAATATTCAGCTTTAGCAGATGCACTAATAGAAAGCCTTATAAAGCATATATCAAATGACAACGCAAAGGAACTTTTAGTAATAGGTATGGGTAAACTTGGGTCCAACGAACTGAATTTTTATTCAGACATAGACATTATGTTTTTCTCAAAAGACAACACTCAATACTATGACAATATTTGTAAGCTTTTTATGAAAAGCATAAACACAAATACAAAAGAGGGGGAAATATATATAACAGATGCGGATTTGAGGCCTTTTGGAAAATCTGGGCCCATAGTGATGAGCATAGAGGCTGCTGAAGACTATTATGAGATGTATGGAAGGTTTTGGGAAAGAATGGCTCTTGTAAGAGCAAGGGCTGTATACGATGAATCTTCGTTGTTTTCAAGTTTTTATAAGAATATTATAATACCTTTTGTATTTAAAAAATCTATAGATCAAAGAGATTTAGATAATATTGCCCTCATGAAGGAAAAAATAGAGTTAGAACAAAAAAAGAAAACCCTGTCAAAAGGTTACAATGTAAAAACTGGTGAGGGTGGCATAAGGGAAGTAGAATTTAGTCTTCAAGCTATGGCCCTTATTCTAGGAGGTAAAAAACCTCTTTTGAGGGATGGCAATACGTATAGACTTATAATGAAGTTAGAACAAAATGGTATATTATCCGAAGAGGAGAGCAATTCTTTAAAGGAGGCGTACACTTTTCTCAGAAGACTTGAGCATCTTATACAAATAAAAAATTGTGTGCAAGATCATGTTTTAAAAGACCAAGACGTAGAAAAATTTGCGTTTTTTATGGGCTTTTCAAAGGATAAATTTAACAGTCTTTTGTCTTTGCACAGATCTAGAGTTAGAGAAATTTTTGATAACTTGCTTCCTAAAAGCAGAAAAAAAGTAAGTTTAAATCCATGTCAAGAAGCGGTTATATTAGAAGATGTTGAGGTATTTTCTCAATGTATACCAAATGTAAAGAATCCTAAAAACTTCTTCAACTCATTATTGGGCATATTTCAAGGTAAAGAAGGTATATATCTATCGGAAAAAGAAAGGCAGAAGTTTTTAGAGTATTTACCCACGTTTATAAAAAAAATAAACTCATCAAAAGAACCGGAGCTTATTTTAAGGAACCTTGAAAAGTTTATAATGAGTAAAACCGGTAGACGTATAATATTTGAAAAAGAAAGTATATTTGAATCCCTTTTAGACATATTTGAGGCATCAAACACAATATCTACAGAGATATCGAGATATCCAGACACCGTAGAAGATATATTGACCCTTTATCAGGATTTTCCTACTAAAGAAGAGATAAAAAGGGATTTAGATAACTATAAAGGAGTTGAATTAGATAAGTTAAATCTTTTTAGAAGGTTTAAAAGAGTGTGGGAAATAAGGATAATACTTAACTATATAACAAAGTCTAAAAACTTAATAAAATTGTTTGAAAGTCTGTCAGAGTTGGCTGAGGTAGTTTTAGAAGGGAGTTTTGAGCTAAGAGAAAATGCTCTTTTAATTGCCCTTGGTAAGCTTGGATCTAAAGAGTTAAACATAAACTCTGATTTAGACTTGTGCTTTGTTGTTAAAGATAATCAGTCAAAAATCAGTTCGATAAATTACATACAAGATTTTATAAAGTTTTTGACTACTCACACAAAAGAAGGTTATCTGTATGCGGTGGATTTTAGACTAAGACCTATGGGTCAAAAAGGTGAGCTAAACCCCACTCTTGATTTTTATAAAAACTACTTTGAAAATGAGGCAAGATTTTGGGAAAGGCTAAGTTGGACAAGGTATAGAGTAATTACCGGTGATAAAGAACTAAAAAAAGAATTTGAACACATAGTGAATAAGTTTTTATTTGAGAAAGATATAACAGAAAAAGAGGCACAAGAAACATTAAATATGAAATTTGAGATAGAGAAGAACCTAAAATATTCTAAGGATAAAATAAATATAAAGCTGGCATCAGGATCTATGATGGATGCTGAATTTATTACTCAGTTATATATCTTAAAGGAAAAGCTAAGAGAGTCTTCTATGTTAAAAGCCATGGATATCCTAAAAAATACTTATCCTTTCTTTGAAAGATTAAAAGAACTTTACTTATATCTAAGAAGCTTAGAGACTTCTCTAAGATTAAAAAGAGAAGGTTCTACATCCACTTTAAGTATTATGGATTTTGGAGAAAAAACCTTCAATGAAACTAAAGATGTAATGAAAGAGATAAGAAGCATATTTTTGGAAAACATAAATAAATCCTTTGCTACAAACCTAACCCACATCATATAACACCCTCTTGACAAAAAGAAAAAATTTCTGTATACTTAATATTCCCAATTGGTTGATAGCCTCAAAAAATGGCTATCAACGGTCGTACTTCAATAGCT
>Ga0081474_124245_pt1 | contig 54943 bp, 57 predicted proteins | sample OneHunmetagenome_2_FD_70978 | JGI IMG/M metagenome (GOLD analysis project Ga0081474, IMG submission 70978) | Ferrous microbial mat communities from One Hundred Spring Plain, Yellowstone National Park, USA v2 (version 2) | ecosystem: Environmental > Aquatic > Non-marine Saline and Alkaline >... | reverse complement strand
TGTGCGCCTCCCGCCTGGGGATAGGTTCGTCGCCCCCTCCCCCTCGCCGAGCGGCCTCCTCTATGGAGCCTACCTGAAGCTCCTCTCCACCACCAACACGTCGTACATCTACGCCATATACCCTGCCTACGTGAACCTCTCCTCAGGGTCGCTGACCGTTCTTAACCGGTTCAACACGACCCTCGCGATGCCCCCACCACTCGTTGGGTGGTACCTGCTTCTTGGCTCCTCCATGGTGTCGAGCTCCCTGATCATCCATGGGGGCGTCTACGGGTCTGTCGACATTAACCGACCGTACACAACCTCCACGGCCCAGCCAATCCTCATATACTTTGACACCTCGACCTACCGCCTCCTCAACGTCTCTGATCTCATGCCACCCGCGAGCGCGGTCTTCGGGGCCTACTGGTCGCCCTGGGGCATCCTCATCTCTGACGCGAAGGTGGCCTGGGGCCGCGCCGGCATCTTGTGTTTTCCCTACCTCTTCCTTAACCCCTGGGGAGGGGCCCTCATCAATGAGACCGGGCTGGCCCCAGGGCAGCTGGTCCTGGGAGGCCTTGAGGTTAAGGGCTCCTATTACCTGGTCGCCGTCAACATGACTGGGCGGAGGGTCGCTATAATAGAGGTCTATGAGAAGGGCCTGAGCTGGGCTTACGTGATCGCCCCCATAGTAATTATTGCTATTGCCGCAGCGTCGCTGGCAGTCCTCCTCCACAGGCGCTAGGCGTCAGAGTCCCCAATAACGTACACGTACAGGGTCCTCTGCCAGCCGCTCCTATCACCCACAACCCTTACCGGCCTCCAGCCGGGTATCTGGAAGTCGAGCGTTACGACCCTGGTCCCAGGCCTCAGCTCCTGCTTCAGCTTCGGCTTGAGGGCCTCGTTGACGCTGGTCAGGAGGTACATGTAGACCACTGTCGCCTCCTTTATGGGCACCCTGAAGAAGTCGCCGTGCACTATCTCCACCCTGCCCTCGAGGCCCTCCCTCCTGACCCTCTCGGTGGCCTCCTTGACTAGCTCGTCCCTCAGCTCTATGCCAACGGCCTTCTTTATAGGGTACCTCTTGGCGGCCTCTATGACTATCCTGCCGTCCCCACTGCCGAGGTCGTAGAGCACGTCGCCCTCCTTGAGGTCCAGGGCCTCAAAGACTATGTCCAGGACCTCAGGCCTGGTCGGCACGTATGGAACCGCTGGCCCTCCGAACGCCAACGCTATCCACCCCAGTTCCTCCTCTATGCTTCCTTGATCCCCCGTCCCTGGGCCCCCTTATTACGCGTTAGTTCCCAATGTGAGTTAAGAGGCTTTCGAATTAAGGTGCTTTTACGGAACGGTTAGGAGGCTCCGGCCATCCTTGACCACAAGGCCCTAATATGTCCAGGGGCCTGACGCTAGCAGCCCCGTATCGTCGTGTACCCCCTGTTGTAGTAGATCAGGGGGCACTTGACCTGAGGCGCCTCGCCCTCTATGACCTCACCGACTATTATGGAGTGGTCCCCTCCGTCGTACACAGCCCACCTCCTGGCTACCAGGTAAGGCCTGGGGATGGGCAGCATGGGCCCGTACTTCCCCTCAACGTAGTTGACCCTCCTCAGCTTCTCCAGCGAGTCCCCTGGCTCCGCCATCACGCGCGACACCCACTCGTCCTCGCTCGAGAGCAGCGTCACTATGAAGTGCTGGGCCTCCACGAGGACCTGGTGGTTCCTGCTCGACTTATCTATGCAGACAAGTATGAGGGGAGGGTTGAGGCTGAGGCTTGTCATGCTGCTTACTGTCAGGGCCGCGTAGCCTCCCCCTGGGCCCCTTGCTGTTACTACATAGACCTGCTGGGCCGCGCCCCTCATGAAGGCCTTTACAAGCTCCGCCGCTGAGGCCAAGGCTCACCGCTGACCGTGTGTGGCGGGGGAGGAAAATTAGCTTCCCTCTACGTCTTCAGCTCCTCCCTCAGGCCCCTGGGCCCCCTCCTCTTCCTCCTCGGCCCCCTTGGACCTCAGCTGGGCCCTGTAGACCTCGTAGGCCGTCTCCATGGCGTACTTGAGGGCCGCCTTGGCCTTTAGTACCTCAAGGGTCGTGAAGAGGCCATCGAACTTCACCTCAGCGACTGTGCCGTCAGGCCTCTCCCTTATAACCAGCTTGACGCCCTCCCCTGCGTCAGACTTGGCCTGGTACGCCCTTATCTCGGCCTCAACAGTCTGAAGGTACTCCCTGACCTCCCTCGGGAGGGCCATGGGCACCTCGGGCACGGCCCTCACGTAGCTCTCACCCCTCAGCACCCTGGCCACCCTCCTCCTGCCCACCTTGACGTCCTCAGCCCTCTCGGTGGGGCTCAGCTTACCTGCGTCCTCGATGTACTCCAGCAGGGCCTTGAGGGTCCTCAGCTCCTCCTCAAGCTCCTGGACCCTCTTCCTCAGGAAGGCCTCGAGGTCCTCCTTGCTAACGGCCTTCTCGCTCTGCTGGCTCAAGCCCTCCCCCACGCTATCATTCAAGTCAAAGCCCCTATGTTAGGGAACGGTAGGTAATACTAGATGAACGCTAAGAAGGCCTTAACCTCATAGGGGCCTTGCCGATGTATCCGCCATGCCTCAGGATAACTAGGGGCTCACATCAATGACCTGCGCTCCCCTGACCCCTGAGCTAAGGGCCCTGACCCAGCCCGACCTTGACCTCAGGGCCTCGAGAACAGCCTCAACAGAGCCTGGGCCAGGCAGCGCGATTATCGACCCTCCCCAGCCAGCCCCTGTCAGCTTGGAGCCCAGGGCGCCGGCCCTCCTGGCGGCGTAGACGAGCTCCTCGAGCTCAGGGGTCGAGACGCCTATGGCGGAGAGGAGGCCGTGGTTTATGTTCATGAGGGCCCCCATGTCCTCGAGCTGGTTGCCCCTTATGGCCGACCAGGCCAGGTCTATCAGCTGCTCTACGAGGCCCAGCAGGGAGCCCCTGAGGGGGCCGACCCTGTCAAGGAACCTCATCACGTTGAGCACAGGGGCCGCCGTGCTCCTCCTCAGGCCGGAGTCCGCCACCACCAGGGGCACGCTGAGCCCCCTCTCGAGCCTCTCCAGGACGCCCTGCCCCCTCCTGAAGACTATGGTGCCGCCGTAGACCACCGTGGCGGGGTCAACGCCGCTTGGGTTCCCGTGGGCCACCCTCTCGCCCTCCATGGTCACCTCGAAGAGCTCCTCAGGGCCTATGTCCTGGCCCGCCAGGGCCGTGAGGGCGGCCGCGGTGGCTGCTGAGACTGAGGCGCTTGAGCCAAGTCCAGCCGATGGAGGTATGTCACTCTCTACGGTGAGCCTGGCCGGAGGCACGTCATAGCCCCTTGAGCGCAGCGCCCTTATCGTTGACAGCAGGGGCTCAAGCTCCCTTGAGCTGCACGCCAGCTCAGGGCCCGTGACGCACTTCAGGCCAAGGGAGGCCGACTCAAGCTCGAGCGGCCACGAGGCCTTCTCGGCCGCCGTAACGAATGTAAATAGGTCGAGCGCTGCGGCTATAGCCCTTGAGCCGTTGACCACAAAGTGCTCGCCGAACAGTATCACCTTGGCCGGCGCTCTGGCCCTCGAGTACCTCATGGGCCTCCTGGCAGAACCCTCTGTTGACCTTTATTACGCTTGTCGCGTCTTGCTATAACGTTCGTCGGGCGGCCTCAGCTTATTCAGCGTCACGGCCTTCGGGCAGGGCCTCTCAGCAGCGTTAGAGCTGTGGTCGCAGGGCTCGTATCTTAGGACGACCTACCTTAGGGCTTTAAGGCCAGCACGTAACGTTATGAGGAAGCGAGAGGCTCAGGGTTCAGGCCCCCATCATTAATGATGAGGCTGAAGGACTCCGCTTGGGCCTCCAGTTAAGACCTGACAGTCAGACCTCAGGGCGAGCTGATTCTGTGCGGTAAAGGGAAGGCGCTGCAAGCAAGACGTCAGTTGACATGTAGTTGGCCACAGCCTCTTATACAGCTTCATTAAATAATTTAATACCAAGTTACAGGAATCCTACAATAGTGGGAATAAGGCTTGGAGGAGTTTTATTCCTTCAAGAGGATCAAGGTGAAGGCAGTACGTCTATGAGGCTAGGGACCTGAGGAGCACTATTATGCCCGTGTGCCCTATCATCCTCACGCTTGGCCTAAGGGCGTCAGCCCTCGCCTCCCACTCCCTCTTTATGACCTCGCTGACCTCCTGCACTACGAAGCCGCCGAGGCGGGACACTGCGTCGAGCAGCTTTATGACCTGGTTCACGGTCGGCACGAAGACCACGAGGGGCGCCGAGGGCTTCAAGGCCTTCCTAACTGAGGGCAGGGCCTCCCAGGGGTCAGGCATGTCAAGGAAGGCGGCGTCCAGGTCGCTCTCCTCAACGCCGGCCCTCACGTCCCCCTTCTTTATCTTAACGCACCCCTCAAGGCCAGCCGCCTTAACGTTCGCAGATGCCACCTCTATCATGTCGTCCCTCACCTCGTAGGTGAAGACGAAGCCTCCTGGGCACACGTGGGCGGCAATCCATATCGTGAGGAAGCCGCTTCCCGCGCCTGCCTCAAGGACCCTCATGCCCGGCATGAGGCCCGCCAAGGAGGTCATGTAGCCAGCGTCCTTCGGGTAGACCACCTGGCTCCTCCTGGGGTAGACGTGCATCATCATGTCATAGAGGGTCGGCCTCAGCAAATAGGCCGTGCCCCTCTCAAGCTCAAGCCTTGAGCCCCAGGCCGCGCCCACGAGCTGGGAGCCCCTGACGGCCCCGGCGAACGTCGAGTATGAGGCCTTCTCCCTGGCCCTGAAGACGTAGGTCTTCCTCCTCTCCCTGCCCTCAACCAGCAGGAGCACCCAGTCGCCCTCAGCTATAGACATGGCCTGCTCCAGCTAAGCCTTTTGAAGTTCTAAGCTTTTCTGAGCGCCGGCGCCGGCTTGGCCTACGTAGGCTTTGAGGTGGAGGGCGCTGAGCGGGTCCATGAAGAGCTGCTGAAGCTAGCCAGGGACATCGTCAAGCCCATCGACGTCAACGATAGCAGGAGGGAGCTGGAGGATGTCCTCAGGAGCCTGTCCAGGTGGTCCCCGAGGGAGCTCAGGCTTGGGTCCGAGCTGCCCAAGGTTGAGGTCAGGCTGAGCAGGGCCTCAGCGCTGATAATAGTGCTGCCCCCCAGGCACGTGCTCAAGGCCGTCGAGGCCTCCAAGGACGTTGGACACTGCCTTGAGTGGGCGGAGGGAGCGGGCAAGTACCCGGTCCTCGTCTACTACTCCAGGAGGGGGCAGATGACGACAACCGCCTACTTATACCTGGGGAACGTAATGGAGGACAATAACGTTGGCGTGCTCTTCGTCAACGGGCCGCCGGGCGAGGTGGCGGAGGTCCTGGAGGTCCTGGAGAGCAAGGGCGAGTACATGCCCCCTGAGAGCGAGGCTGTCGACTTCAGGTTCTGACCAGCTCCTCGGGCAGGGGCCTGGCGGCGAGGAGCCTTACCCCGTTATTGACGAGGGCCCACTCCACCTCCACCGGCGACCCTATAGCTCCCTCAGCCCTGAGCGAGAGCCTGGCCACCTCGACCGCTACCTCGTCGCTTATTGACTGGGCTCCAGGGTCCCTGACCTCAACCTCCTCGAGGCCGCCGGGGCCTACTGCCAGCGCCCTGGGCTTGGGCAGGACCCTCACCTCCTCCACCCTTAGGCCATCAGGGCTCAGCAGGAAGGTGTCATGAGGCGAGCCCCAGGTCAGGAGGGCCAGGTGGAGGCCTGGCACTGACTGAACCACCACGGCCCTCCTCCGGGTGACGGGGTCCAGCGTGTAGGCCAGCCCTGAGGCCGTGGCCCTGAGGACCTCCTGGACCACGGCCGACAGGGGCCTGGCGCCATGGGCGGCGGCCCACGACTCGACCTCGGCGGCCCAGCCCTCAAGCCGACCCCTGAGGCACCTCGTGAATAGGAAGGAGGCCATGAGGGAGAGGAGGTTACCAGCCCCTAGGCTTGGCCTGACCAGAGCGCAGCCAAGGCCCAGGTCATCAGTGCTGCACCTAGGAGACCATGACAGGGCCCTGTAGTCTACTGGGTGAAGCCCTGCCTCCCTTAGCCTGGAGAGCCACCTAAGCTCGTCGCCGCCCCGCTCCGCGTCCTCAAGGGGGACGCAGCTCATGAAAGCAGCCTCTCAAGGACCTGCCTGGCCTCGCCCAGCGGGACAGTCACCCTCTCGCCCTTACTCTGGGAGTAGAAGGTGACGGTGTTGGCTGACTCCTCCTGCGGGCCCACGAAGGCCAGCACCGGGACGCCCCACCTGGACGCCTTCCTCCTCTGGACGTCCTGTCCTGACCTCATCAGGTCAGCCCTGACGCTGAAGCCCCAGGACCTGAGCTGGTCAGCCACCCTCCAGGCGTACCTGAAGCTCTCAGGCGTCACGTTGACTACCACGACCTGCGTGTACGTCCTCTTGGAGGTGCTGAAGAGGCCCACCTCGACACCGGCGTCTATGAGCCTGTCAAGCCCTATGCTGGCCCCGGTTGCCGGGACCTGCCTCTTGGCCAGGAGGCCTATCAGGTTGTCGTACCTGCCTCCACCAGCCACGCTCCCTATGGCGGGCCTGTCCAGCACGACCTCAAGTATGGGCCCCGTGTAGTAGTCGAGGCCCCTGACCAAGGCCATGTCGAACACGAGGGCCGAGGGCCTCTTGACCAGGTCAACGACCTGGGCCAGGTGCTCAATTCCCTCCGCAACCCTCTTGTTTGAGCCGTGTTCCATTCTGAGCCTCTCTAGCACGTCCCTGGGCTCCCCCCTGAAGGAGAGGAGCTCCATGACCCTTGAGGCCGCAGGGGCCCCGAGGAGGCGCTCCAGCTCAGCCCTCACGCCCTCAGGGCCCACCTTGTCAAGCCTGTCAATGGCCCTGTAGACGGGCAGCGGGTCGCTGAGCTCCAGCTCCTCCTCGAAGAGGCCGGCCAGCACCCTCCTGTCGTTTATCATCACCCTGAAGCCTCCCGACACGCCTATGGCCTCCATGGCATCGACTATCACGTTGATGACCTCCGCGTCGGCCTCCGGGTAAGGGCTCCCAACTATGTCAACGTCCGCCTGGTAGAACTCCCTGTACCTCCCCCTCTGAGGCTCCTCGTGCCTCCAGACTGGGGCTATCTGGTACCTCTTGAAGGGCAGCGGCATCTCAGGGTGAGAGGCGACGTACCTTGCCAGGGGCACCGTCAGGTCGTACCTGAGGGCGTACTCCCTGTCGCTCCAGGGGTCCTTGAACCTCCAGATGAGCCTCTGCTCCGCCTCCTCGCCGTACTTGCCCGCCAGCACCTCCCAGTGCTCCACGGCAGGCGTCTCAAGGGGGTCAAAGCCGTACCTCCTGTAGACGGCCTCAAGCCTTGATATTATCTCCTTCCTGAGTATAGCGAGCTCGGGCGGCACGTCCCTGAAGCCGCGGGGAGGCCTGAGCTCCAACCCTGCTCCTCGGCCTGCCTGCCCCAGGAGGTAATAGGCTTAGGCCTCCTCTACAAGCTCCACGAGCCTGCCCGGTACTGAGGCTGAGACGTAGCAGGGCCTTGGCCTGAGCCCCTCGTGAACATAAGCGACGAGATCCTCAAGGCTTCCCTCGCCCCCCACTGCCTCCCAGAGGGGCCTGTGGTCAACAGGCCTCAGCAGGTCCCTCAGGGACGAGGCGAGGGCCTCAACGTCAGCGTGCCCCTCCTTGTCCGCGTAGCAGAGGCACGCCCTCACGGTCACGTCATGGCCGTGCAGCCCGTAACCCATGGACTCGAGCCTCATGGCCACGCTCACTGTCTCCTCTGCGCACACCCTCCACGGCAACGCCTCATCACCTTGACCAGCGAGACCGCTATTGACGCTATTGCCAGGGCCAGGGAAGCTATCACTAAGGGGGGCAAGGCCCTCTTGTCTAGGCTGGCGAGGACTAGCATAAAACCCTGCAGCCCCACATTAGTGGCGGTGGCCAACCGCGGCCTGCGTTGATTCACCCGAGGACTTCATAAGGAGACATAACGTCAACGCGAGAATAGTTGACTTCGGGGAGAGCGTGGAGACAGTCGACGCTGCCTCAAGGGTAACAGGCTCGCCTCCATCAGACATAGTCAAGATCCTCCTGCTGATAGTTGACGGCAGGCCTATGGCGGTTCTGTTGCCCGGCGACAGAAAGCTCGACTACAGGAAGCTCTCAGTCCTCATGAAGGCGAGCAAGATAAGGACGGCCTCACCTGACGAGATAACTGAGCTCACAGGCCTCATGCCAGGAGGGGTAACACCCCTCTCGGAGTGCATAAGGGGGCTTAAGGTCATAATGGACTCATCCATAGCCTCAAAGGAGAGCGTCTGGGTGGGGGGAGGGACGCCGACAAGCCTGGCCCAGGTGTCTGTTAAGGACTTAATAAGGGCCCTGAAGCCGACCCTGACGGAGGTGTCGCAGTGAGGCTAAGGGCGACCCCGGCCGAGCTGGCCCTCCTGCTCACCATGTCCTCCTTTGGCCTGGCCGCCTCAGCCCTGGTGCTGTACGAGTTCTACACCCTTCACAGGCTCCCCCCGCTCTGCCAGTACCACCCTAACACCGGCGGGATTCAGCTCAACTGCTACGCCGTCCTCACGAGCCCGTACTCGAGAGTAGGCCCCTTCTCACTCGACGCCCTGGCGGCCGCGTGGTTTATCACTAACATCTGCCTCTCGCTCATTGTCTGCCTGGCGCCCCTGACGGCTGCCAGGCTGGCGCTGAGGGCCCTCTTCGCGTGGAGGTTCGTGGGCATCGCCGTGGTTCCCTACCTGGTCTACGTTGAGCTCGCAGTGATAAGGGCCATATGCCTGTACTGCACCGTTATGCATGCTGCCATAGTCGTTGACTTCATTGTTATAAGTTACGTTCTCTTCTCCAGGAGGTCAAGGCTGAGGGCCATCATAATGGGACCGAAGTGAAGAAGGTCACTCGATCGACCCGTCCTCATAGGCCCTTGCCTCAGTCTATGTCGGCCAGATCATCCCTTACGCAGTGGACCTAGGCGAGCTTTTAGTGTTTCCCGTCGGCTGAGGAGGTTAGAGACGCAGGCCCCTTGACGAGAGTCCGTCAGCACCCCGAGTTGCCGTTCCTCTCCCAGGGCACAACTATGAGGGGCTCGTCCTGAACGTAGGTCTTGCCAAGCTTCAGCGACATCTCCGCCTTCGCCAGCTCATAGCCGAGGTAGGCCGCGTGCTCAGGGTCTAGGCCAAACCTCCTCACTGCCGCCCTGGCCACGCTCAGGGCGTGTCTGCCTGCCAAGGCGCCCTGAGGGGAGCCGTCCCTGAAGAAGGTGACCACGACCCTCCCCCTCTCATGGTCGGCGTTGATCACCAGGTACTGGTCCGCCGAGACCTTGGGCTCTACGTACCCTACCTCCTCCGCCTCGGCGGCCTGGACCGCCCTCGGCGGCCTGACGCCCTGCTTCACCACGAGGAGCCTGCTGAACATCCCCCTCTCAGTGGACCTGAGCTGCCAGGCTGTCTCAGCCAGCCTCAGGGCCTCCCTGGCCTCAGCCGTTGACCTGTATGACTTGTACGTCTCCTCAACCACCAGGTAGGCCGAGGCCCTCAGCTCGACAGCCATAAGGGAGAGCAGCGCGTGGACCCCGAGCGTGTCGGCCTCCACGTCCTCCGTTACGTCAGCTGCCGAGAACAGGATTGGTGACCTGAGTCTCGAGGAGGCCTCAAGGTATCTGGAGAGGCTCCTCACCATGCCGAGCGGCGGCATCTCGACAACGGGGTCGAGGATCAGCCTTGAGCCCGAGAGACTACCCTCGGCCTCAGATAGCTCGTTGATGTCGCCTGAGGAGGCCACCACGACCTTTCCACTGAGCAAGTCCCTGGCCCTGAGGGCCATGGCCGCGGCCATTACAACGCCCTCGGCCCCTGCCTCTAGGGCTCTCTCAGCGAACTCCTCATTAGGCGCCTCGGCCAGGACAGGCCTCCCAGCCCTGAGCGCCTCCCTCACCCTTGAGGCTACCTCCTCAGGACGCCAGGAGGGGTCGGCGCCTACTATCACTACGTCAGCGCCGTCCCCTGACAGCCTGGCAGCAGCCTCAGCAACCTTGCCTGGCGGCACGGAGGGGTCGATCTCAGACATTATGACAAGTGGAGGGCCCCTGCGCGCCACGGGCCTGTCGCCGACCTTGAAGGCCTCCTCGTAGCTCAGGCTCGGCATAAGGGAGCCCAGGACCTCGTCGGCGCTCTTAACGGCGTCGAGCTGGGCGCCCCTGGCGACCTGGGCCAGGGTGGCCGGGAGCTCGCCAAGGGACTTAGGCCCCTTGTACGCGGGCCTCTCCACAACCTTGGCCACCTCGCCGGCGTCCCCGCTCACGGTGCCCGGCAGTATGACCATGTCAACGGAGGAGAGGGCCTTGGCCAGGGCAGGCCTCGACCTTATGATTGACGCTATGGCCCTGGTCGAGAGCACTGATATGACCGGGACTGGGAGCGCTACAACCATGGCCTCCACGTCCCTGACGCCGCTGACGGTCTCCCTGACCAGCGGCTCAGCTGTCCTGCTGGTGACTATGCCGACCCGCATCTTCTCCCCTCTGGATACGGTATCCAGTTATTAAAGCCTACGTCCTGTCCGGCCACGAAATGCACACGGACCCTTTAATATTCCCGACCTGCCTAAGAGGAAGGGGAACCTTGAAGGCAAACCTGCTTCAGGCCTTTGGACCTGACCACCTCAGGTTCACCGATGTGCCTGACCCCTCGCCCGGCCCAGGCGAGGTAATGATAAGGGTCGTGGCCTCAGGCGTCAACCCCGTCGACTACTACACGGTCACGGGCATGAGAAACGTTAGCCCCATGCCCCACATACCTGGCGTCGAGGTGGCTGGGGAGGTCGTTAAGGTAGGCCAGGGGGTTCAGGGGGTGGAGCCCGGCGACAGGGTCGTAGTCTACCCGAGACTCTTCGACGGCACCTGCGACCTCTGCCTCGCAGGCCACGAACACCTCTGTCGCAACGGCGGCCTCTACGGCGTCTCCAGCAATGGGGGCTGGGCAGAGTACGCCATAGCTAGGGCTACCAACGTGTTCAGGCTGCCCGACTCCGTTGACTGGGACCTGGCAGCCTCGATCCCTGTCGCAGCCCTCACCCCCTTCCACGCGCTCCTCGAGGCCGGCGTGGTCCCGGGCGACACCGTAGTCGTTATAGGGGCCAGCGGCAACACCGGCCAGTTCGCGGTGCAACTCGCCAAGCTCATGGGGGCCAGGGTGCTTGCCGTCACTAGCAAGGGGTGGCTTAAGGAGCTCGGGGCTGACGAGGTGGCCCCACTTGAGCAGAGCCTTGAGGCCCTTAAGAGGATGACCGGCGGCAACAGGCTGGCAGACGTCGTCATTGACTCCATAGGGAAGAGGACCATCACGACAAGCCTCAGGCTCCTCGACAGGAGGGGGAAGCTCGTGACCTTCGGGGCCCTGACCGGAGAGGCGGGCCTCGAGTCGATCAGCGACATCTACTCGAGGGAGCTCAGGGTCATAGGCACCACGGGAGGCACGAGGAGGGAGATGACAAGGCTCCTGGAGCTCGCCTCGAGGGGGCTGCTTAAGGTCAGGGTGTGGAAGAGGCTCAAGCTCTCCGAGGCCAGGGAGGCCCTCGGCCTCCTCTTCTCAAGGGAGAGGGACGGCAGGATAGTCCTGAGGGCCTGAGGGTGAAGGCCTTGATTGAGACCGTCCTGGCCAGGTCCTCTAAGCCGGTCCTCACGGTCCCCTCAACAAGCACCGTCAGGGAGGCAGCCGAGTTCATGGCCTCCGCGGGCGTGAGGAGGTTAGCTGTAACTGAGGAGGGGAGGGTCATAGGAATCTTCAGCGCCTACCACCTGGTCAGGATCCTTGCGACCGGGGCTGACCCCTCCTCCCTCAGGGTCTCCGAGGCAGGCCTCGAGGTGCCTGCCTTCCTTGAGCCCACGGCGACGCTCCTCGAGGCGGCCAAGGTCATGGCGTCAAACAACGTGACCTCTGTCATCGTGGGCTCCGAGACGAACCCCCTCGGCATACTGACGACCCATGACGTCGTGGCCGCCCTGGCCATGTCGGCCCTCGGCAGCAGGCCCCTCAGCGGGGCCCTGGTCAAGTCCTACCCCTACGTTGACCTCGGGGCAACGCTCCTCGAGGCCGCCCAGGCCATGATCTCGAAGGGCACGAGCGGGGTGCTAGTCCTCGACGGCGACCTCCTCATCGGCGTCCTGACCGTGAGGGAGGTGGTGGCGAGGTATGCGAGGGAGGGGCAGGAGGGACTCATGACAAGGGTCTCAGACCTGCCCGTGCCTCCAGGCGCCTACATAGATGAGGGGGCCACGGTCTCGGAGGCCGCAAGGGTGATGGAGGAGGAGGGCGTTGATGTGGCTCCCGTGCTCTGCGGGGGCAGGGTCTGCGGGGCCGTTGACGACATAACCCTGACCAGGTGGCTGGCTTCCTCCTAGCCGCCGCCCGTCTCGGGCAGTATCACTACGACGCTCCCGGGCCTCACAGGCGTGTCGGGCTCTGCCCCTTTGCCGTCAACAAGGAGGACGTAGTCTGACCTCCTAAGCTTCCTTATGACCGGCGCTATGTCCTCAACCCTGGCCTCCCCCTCAACGTCAACCTCTGCCTCTGAGGCGCCCGCCAGGTCAGCTATGTAGCCCAGGAACTTCACCTTGACCTTGCCCACCGGGCCTCCCTGGACCAGAGAGCCCGTGGAATTTTTCTCACTTTTTACTTATGGCGGCCTTATTGCCAACGCTGTTAAGCCCCTGGATCCTTCTGCTTAAGGAGGCGCCTTGAGGAGGCACGCCGAGCTCTCGTCAGGGCAGTTCAGGGAGCTGGCCGAGAAGGCTGTCTTCATCGTGCCCGTGGGCAGCGTTGAGCAGCACTGCGAGGGACCCCTGGGCACCGACCTCATGATAGCTGAGGCCGTCTCGGAGGCGGCCTGCGAGCACCTAGAGCGCTCGGGGACCCCATGCGTCCTCATGCCGGCCATTCCCTACGGCCTCTCAGCTGAATGGCAGGGGACCCCTGGGACCATATCGGTGCCCCTCCAGCACCTAGTTGGCCTAGTACAGGGGATAGCCAGGTCCCTTATAGAGGGCGGGGCCAGGGCTGTGGCCTTCGTGAACGGCCACTACGGGAACTCGCCGGCTATCCAGGCCGCCCTCAGGGACCTCATGCCGTCCCTGCCTGAGGGCGTCAGGCTCTTGCTCGTTGACTACTGGGAGGCCCTGGACATTGACGTGGGGCACGCCAGCGAGGCCGAGAGGGAGGTGCTCAGGGCCCTCGGGTACCCATGCGTAAGCTTTGGGGAGTGCGAGAGGGCGTTACCATCGCCCAGGGGGGCCAGGGTCTTCTCAAGGCCCTCCCCAGGCCCCCAGAGGCTCAACGCCAGGGCTGGACAGGGGCTGACGAGGGAGCTCATAGGGGCCGCCGTGGCCGACGCCATAATGAGGGCCCTCGAGGAGTCGTCGAGGTCAAGGGTCCTCCCCTAACGCTCTTAAGGTCGCGTTACTGCGGCGTGGCAGGGCCACCATGATGACAAGGGAGCAGAAGCTGGTGATGCTCTCGACAACCCTTGACATGTTCCTAGAGGGGGTGTTCATCACCCTCTCGCCAATCTCGGTCCAGTGGCCCTTTGTGCCGGGCTGGGCTGCCCCACTGCTCTTCATCATGATGCCGATAGGCACAATCATAGGCAACTCCACCTTTGGGAGGCTGACGGACCTGCGGGGGAGGAAGCTGACGTACTTGAGCATGCTGGCCGTCTACGCCGTTGGCTCAGCCCTTGTGATCCTTTCGTCCAACGTATACGAGTTGCTGGCCGGGCTGCTCATAGTGTACTCCGCCATAGGGGGCGAGATACCTGTAGTGCTGAGCTACGTAGTTGAGAGCGCCCCCATCGACATAAAGGAGAGAGCGGTAGTTCTGATAACCAACGTTGGAAACGTAGGCGCAGTCGTGGCCGCCGCCTTAGCCCTAATGACGAGCAGTATGTCGGTCAACGCTGAGAGGCTGGCCCTAGGAGTCCTCATAGGGCTGGCCATATCAGTCCTGGTCATAACCAGGTCGCTCGTGCCCGAGTCCAGGCCCTGGGCCTCCCTGCCGAGGGAGAGGAGGGGGAGGGTCAGCCTAAGCTACGAGAGCGCCAGGTTCGCCCTGGCCTCGCTCACCCTCATGGCCATATCCTCGGTGCTCACCTTTGGCCTCTTGGCCCTCAGCATAGGGCGTGAGGAGTTCCCGAGCATCTCCAACGAGATACTCCTGGTGTACTTCATAGGCGAGGTCCTAGGCGGCTTCCTAGCCGCCTACCTTGTCACCTACGTGGGCAGCAAGGGCTTCACCCTGGCCAGCTACCTAGGAGGGCTCGTGACCACCGTGGCCGCGATCTTCGTCCTCAGGCTCGGGCCTGTGCCGTTCTTAGCGCTCCTGCTGGTTAACGGCGTCTTCACCGAGACCGTGTGGGCCTCAAGGAACGTCCTGGAGTCTCTCGCGTTTCCAACTAACTTCAGGGGGACCGGCGTCTCGCTGGTCAGGATGGCAGCCTACGTCCTGCTGGCCCCCATCTACCTGGTCACTGCATCCATGACGCCAGTCGAGTACCTGACGTTCGCGGCAGCCATGTGGGCCTTGGGAGTGGGGGCCTCGCTGGCCTGGTACATTAGGGGGCCTGAGCTGGTAGGCGTGCCGCTTGCCAACCTGCCTGAAGAGTTTAAAGTCAGGCCGCCAAGGAGGCGCTGGGGTCGGCATGGCAGCGATACTGGTTAAGGACGTCGTCAAGTTCTACGGCTCAACCCCGGCCCTGAGGGGTCTCTCCTTCGAGGTGCCTGAGGGAGAAAGGTACGCCCTCCTGGGCCCCAACGGGGCCGGCAAGACGACGACGCTGAGGCTCCTGGCCGGCCTGCTCAAGCCAGACGCTGGCGTCGTGAGGGTCCTTGGGAAGGACCCCGTGGAGGACTATGAGGTCAAGAGGTACATAGGCTACTTGCCTGAGGACGCGACCCCCTACCTGGCCCTGACCGTGAGGGAGAACCTGGAGTACATAGCTGCCCTGAGGGGCCTTGACGACCCGAGGGACAGGGTCGAGAAGGTCATGGACCTCCTGGGGCTTAGGAAGTACGAGAGGTACAGGGTCTCAGCGCTCTCGAGGGGCAACGTTCAGAGGTTAGCAATAGCACTGGCCATAATACATGAGCCCAAGGTCCTCCTCCTAGACGAGCCCCTCAACTACCTCGACATACCGACCCAGGAGGAGGTGGTCTCTGTGCTCTCGAAGATGAACGCTACCTTCCTGGTCTCGACCCACATAATGAGCGTGGCCGGGAGGCTAACGGACAACATAGTCATGATATCTAACGGGAGGCTGATATGGCAGGGGACCTTTGAGGACCTGAGGAAGATGGCCCACGAGGAGGAGCCCATAGAGAGCGTGGTGGCCAGGATGATGAGAAGTGTCGGCCCTTAGGCTGATAAGGTTTGTGATCAAGACGAGGCTCTCAGGGGGCGCCCTAGCGCTCCTGCTGTTCATAGCATTAGTCATGTTGGCGACTGGCCTCTCTATGACGTTTTCTAAGGCCCGCTCACCGCCTACACCAGGTTTCACCGAGCTCTTCAGAGATTACATGACGTTCATGCTGGTCATACTTATGCTGACCCCGCTCCCAGCGGCGGCCCAGATGTCAGTGCTGAAGTCCGACAGGGACTACCTCTTCACGCTGCCCGTGAGGCCCAGGGACCTGGGCCTGGCCCTCTACATAGCCTACATGCTCCTCTCGGGCGTCTACACGCTGGCCTTCATAGGCGTCTACGAGCTGCTCCTCGGCGTCCCGCCGCTCTACGCTGCAATCAACACGGCGCTCCTCATAGTAATGTTCACGTCCCTCTGGCACGTGGTGATGGACCTCGGGCGAAGGCGCGGGCTCCTCCTGTCTCTAGCCCTCGTGGGCTGGTCCTTGACGGCCCTCGTGAAGGACCCCGTGACCCCTGTCTCTGCCCTCTACGGCTACTACGTGCCTGGCACCCTGACCCTCGCGGCTGTCAGTGCGGCCCTGACCTACCTCTCCCTCTCAAGGCTTAGCAGGGCCCCGCTCCTCTACAGCTTCCCTATAAGCGAGCCCCTGAGGCCTAAGGGCGCTGAGGGCAGCGGGCTCCTGTCATTCCAGGGCGTCAGGGGGCTCAGGGCCCTCGTTAAGCTCCGGATGAGCCTGGTGCAACTGGGCTTCGGCACCAGGACCCCTGCGGCTACTAGAGTCGGAGTAGGCAGGGCCCGCCTTCCACGGGCCCTTGTCACAATGAGCGCGGTAGCGGCCGCGCTCGTTGCCGCAGGATATGTACTTCATAGGCTCGACGTACTGACGCTGGAGGCCGTTAAGGGCTTCTTAAGCTCGAAGCAGAACTCCATGTCGTCGTTCGAGGGCTTCATGGTGCTCTTCCTCGTCGTGCTCTTTCCGCCCATGTACTCAACGACCTTCACAGCCATGGCCCTGCCAACAGCCTCTGTGGGCCTCGAGAGGCCCTGGCTCGCCTTCACCTCGCTTGAGCCGGGCAGCTACATGAGGTCGAGCGGGCTCATAACGTCAGCCCAGTCCTTAATCCTCAACGTCCCCCTGGCCTTGTCATACGCTGTCCTGGGGCTCGTCGGGGTGCCTGGGTGCCTCGTGGTCGTGCCGCTGCTCCTCATAATGGTGCCCTCCGTGGCACTCATCTCTCACTTCCTCACGGCCTACTTCGTCCTGACGCCACAGATCAGGTTCGAGGGCCTCGCCACGACCCGCGTGAGCGGCAAGCAGGTCTTCTTGTTCCTGCTACTCATGTCAGTGATGGGCAGCGTGTTCACTGTTTCCCTCTCGTCGGCACTTAGCATCGGGGGGCCTATGCTGAGCCTATACGTCTCCATAGCCTTCTTAGCGGCCGCCCTGCCCCTCATGCTTACGAGAGGCCCGTGGAGGAGGGCTGCCCTCAACCTGGTGGAGGGCGGCTACTCCTAGGCGCCCGTAAATAAGCCTCCTGGGCTTCGCTCATAGGGGGACCCTTGGACGCCGCGGGAAGGCTGAGGCTGGCGTGGTTCGTCGTAAGGACTAGGCTGAGCAGGGGGCTTGTGGCGTTAACCCTCGTCATGGTCGCCTACGGCCTGGTCAGCGCTGCCTACCTCTACACGGGCCGCGTGACCCTTCCCCCGGCTGAGGTCAGGTTCTACAGGGTCATGGCCATAGCATATACCGCCATCCTCCTCTTACTCTCCTCAATGCAGGGCGGGATGGCAGTCCTCAAGTCAGACAGGGACTACCTCTTCACGCTGCCCGTGAGCAGGTCTGAGCTCGCGTTCTCCCTCTACGTAGGTCAGCTCATGCTCGGCGGCCTCCTGACGGTCGCGTGGCTCGGCTGGTACCTGCCCTTCGTTGAGGTGCCCCCAGGCTACGCGGCCTTCGACCTGGTCCTCTTCGTCCTGCTCTTGACGTCACTCTCGGCCTCAGTTGCTGAGCTGCCCGCCAAGAGGAGGGCGCTGGCGGCCTCAGCCATAGCGCTCTGGGCGGCCTCAGGTGTCTGGAACCCCGTGAGCCCGTCTAGCTTCTTCTCCGCCCACTTCCTCGCTGGCACCCTGACGCTGGCGGCCCTCTCTGTTGGGCTCACGTCATACACGCTGAGGAGGCTGGGCAGGGCCCCGCTCATATTGGGCTCCCAGGCCTCGCAGCCCTCACCTTCTGAGGGGCCTATCCTGTCCTTCCAGGGCGCCAGGGGCCCAGCGGCCCTGCTGAGGATGAAGCTCAACTCGATCACCCTGAGCGGCAGGGTCGGCGGCTTCAGCGCAGGGGGCTCAAGGTACTTCAGCAGGAGGGTGAGCCTGCTGAAGTTCATGGGCTACATGGCGGCCGCCTCTCTCTCCCTGCTGGCCGCCGCCCTGGCCCTCTACGCCCTGGGGCTCCTGCCCACCGGCTACCAGGCCGTCAGGGACGCTAGGTCAGAAGAGGCCATGACCTTCTGGCTCCTCTTCTACATGCCAGCTGTCATAGCTGAGGTCCTCTTCATAGGCTTCAGCTCCTCTGACGTCATCAACGAGAGGCCCTGGCTCGCCTTCACCTCCCTAAGCCCAGGGAGGTACCTGAGGCTGAGCGCCCTGAGCTGGGCGCTGGTGACCCTGGCCTCGCTTGTCCCGTTCTCCATAGCGTACCTGGCCATGTGGCTTCTAGGCGTCTGGCCGGCCATAGGCCTGCTGCCCCAGCTCCTCATAACGACCCCCGCGCTGTCAGTGCTTGCCTACTTCGCCTCGGCCAGCCTGGTCATGATGCCCCAGCTCAGGTACGAGGGCTTCACCCCTGGACAGGCAGGCGCTAGGGGCCTCGTGCTGGCCATTATAGTCATGGTGCCAGTCGTAATGCTCTCCTACTCCCTGAGCTCGTTCAGCTTCAGCCTCTACTCATCCCTGGCGTCATTAGCTCTGGTCTCGCCCCTCTTGGCCCTGGACAGGCCCTGGGCCTCGGCCTCTAGGAAGCTTGTTGAGAGGGGATACGTGTGACGGCCTGCTGGCCCCCTCCGTCGCCGCCGACGCCCTGGAGGGCCGCCCCAGGGCTGAGGGCCTCAGGCGCCTTACCCTTTGACCTCAGGTACTCCATCACCTTGTCGTGAAGGAAGGCCAGTATCTTCCTCTTGTCCTCCATCAGCACCACGTCGCTGTAGCCCCTTACGAAGGTGTTGTGGGCGAACGGCGACGGGTACGCGAGCGGGCCCCTGACGACAACCTTGACCTCGCCCCTGGCTACCCAGTCCAGCACCTTCTTGGCGCTCTCTATGTCCATGTAGTCCTCGAGTATCTCCCTGAAGGTCTCCTTGACGACAGGGCTCTCCGGCATGAGCTCAAGCATGACATCAAGGAGCCTCTGGGCGCTCAGCTGCATCCTCTCAGGGCTCCTCTCGTGCCCCCTGTACCTCCTGAGTATCATGAAGCTCCTCTGGGCCACGTGCCTGAACCTCCTCCTCATCATCTCAGTCCTGGCTATTGCCCTCTCGAGGATGTCCCTCAGGCTCGTGCTGTTGACCGTTGAGAGCAGGCCCCTTATGAGGTTCTCGTCGGGCGCCCTCCCCTCGTAGGTCAACATGAAGGCGTTGTCAGTGACCGAGACCTTGACCGGGACCCCAAGGGTGTCGGCCAGGACGCTGGCGAACGCCCTTGAGAGGGCGTCGTTCGTCCTTCTCCCAAAGAGCGTGTGGAAGACTAGGTTCCACTCCCCCTCATCGTCCTGGAAGTACTCAATCAGCACCGTCCTCCTGCCCGGCACGACGCCCACGTACGCGAGCTGCTCCCAGACGTACTGAATCACCTCCTCGGCGGCGTGGGGCTCAAGCCTGTACACCTCCATCAGAAGCCTCCGGGCCTCGTCAACCCTTCCCTCCTCTATGAGCCTCCCTATGGTCTCCCTGAACTCGCCCACGAGGAGGGCGCTGTCGAAGGCCAGGGGCAGCATCTCGCTGAACCAGCTCGGCACCGTCGGCCTCTCGTGCTCAGCGGGCTCAACGAACGCCTTCATGCCGTCCGCCTTGAGGAACCTGTAGGTCTTGCCGCCCAGGACGAATATGTCGCCGGGCTCCAGTATCTCCACGAACTCCTCCTCAAGGGACCCTATGTTCTTGCCCCTCGATATCACCTTGATCTTGGCCTCGTCAGGTATAGTGCCAGCGTTGAGCTGGTAGATCATCCTGGCGCTCCTCTTCCTCCCGAACTCGCCGAGCTCCTCGTCAAGCCTTATCTTAGAGTAAACGCCCTCGCCCTCCAGCCCCTCGTCCCCTCCGAGGAACCTGAGCACCGACATGTAGTCGTCCCAGCTGAGGCCGTGGAAGGGGTAGGCCCTCCTTATCACCCTGTAGGCCTCGTCTATCCTCCACCTCCTCTCGATTGACATGCCGACTATGTGCTGGGCCAGCACGTCAAGCGGGCTCCTCGGTATGTAAACCCTGTCTATCTTCCTGTCCATGGCCGCCCTGGCCAGCACCGTGCACTCAACAAGGTCATCCCTGTCCACAACGACCAGGACTCCCCTGCTCACCTGGGTTATGTGGTGCCCTGACCTGCCCACCCTCTGGAGGAGCCTGCTCACGCTCTTGGGGCTGCCCAGGAGGACCACGAGGTCTATGTACCCTATGTCTATGCCGAGCTCAAGGCTTGTGCTCGAGACGACGAGCCTCAGGAGGCCCCTCTTCAGCTTCTCCTCAACGTCAAGCCTCACGTCCCTCGAGAGGCTGCTGTGGTGGGCCTCTATCTCGTCCATGTTGACGTAGCCCCTTGAGCTCATGAGCTTCTTCAGCTTGAACACAACCCTCTCCGTAGCGCTCCTAGTGTTCGTGAAGACGAGGGTCGTCTTGGCCGTCTTCGACAGGTCGGCTATGGTGTTATAGATCTCCTCGTTTATCTTGTCAGGGTCCCCATGTATGAGGTCCACCTTGGGCGTGACCACCCTTATGTCAAAGGGCTTGGCGAACCTGGCGTCAACTATCTCGACGGGCCTCGGCCTCCCCTCATCGTCGTAGCCCCCGAGGAAAAGGGCCACGTCCTCGAGCGGCGCTATGGTCGCCGAGAGGCCTATCCTCTGTAGCCCGAGCTGGCCGGCCTCCCTGACCAGCTCCTCAAGCCTCTCAAGCGTCAGGGCTAGGTGGGAGCCCCTCTTGCTTGAGGCCAGCTCATGTATCTCGTCAACTATGACCCACCTGGCCGTCGAAAGCCTCTCCCTGAACCTCGGGGCCACGAGGCTTATGGCTAGGCTCTCAGGGGTCGTTATCAGTATGTGGGGCGGCCTCCTGAGCATCCTCTGCTTCTCGTTAGGCGAGGTGTCGCTGGTCCTCGTGGCAACCCTTATCTCAGGCAGGTCGTAGCCCATCGACTTGGCCTTCTCCGTTATCTCCCTCAGCGGGACCAGGAGGTTCCTGTACATGTCGTTGTCAAGGGCCCTGAGGGGGCTCACGTAGACCGCGTATATCTTGTCCTCGAGGGTCCCCCTCTCGCCCATAGCGAAGAGCTCGTCGAGTATGGCCAGGAAGGCCGCCAGCGTCTTGCCCGTGCCGGTGGGGCTTGAGATGAGCACGCTCTTCCCTGCCTTTATCAGGGGTATGGCCCCAAGCTGGGGCTCTGTGAAGGAGCCGTACCTCTCCCTGAACCAGGCCGCCACGTACGGCCTCAGCAGCGCATATACCTGCTCGTCCTGTGACGCGCCCATCAGCCTCTGGCACCTGTTGCGGGGACCTCTTTTTAGGAGTCATGGTCCCCTCCGGCTGAAAACGCTTTTAAGGAGAAGTAAGTACGCTCAGCCCTCCTGTTGCTGGGAGGAGGCCAGGGCGACCCTCCTAAGTATGTCGTAAAGCTTCTCCGGGTTCCTTGTGTAGAGCCTCAGCTTGGTCACGGTCCTCCTCCCGTCCCTCACGAGCTCCACGAACCTCCTGTTCTTGTCCAGGTTGAGCCTTACGTCGGGAGGCAGGGGGAACCTCACGCCCTTGGTCGTTACAAGGCCCTTTATGACTACCCCCTTGTCCGTGACTATGTAGGAGGTGGGTATGTTGAGGGCTGGGAGCTTCTTGACCCTGCTCAGGGCCCACATCATTATGCCCTGGTTTATTACGAAGTAGCCCTCGAAGTAGGCCAGGAAGGCCAGGAAGAGGGCAAGCCTGGCCTCCCAGAGCGGCAGCGACTTGAGGGCGGAGGAGCCGTAGAGCTTCAGCGCTATGAGGGACGCGAGGTCGGGTATGTACTTCCACAGCGCGAAGAAGTACGCCAGGCCTATCAGGACGCCAAAGGTTGTGTAGAGGGAGAACTTTGTCTGCTCCTGCAGGTCAAGGTATATCAGCTGGTCCCTCGTCTGTATGGCTCTCGTGTTGTCCTCGTGGAAGAGCCTCTTGCCTGAGAGTATCTCGGGCACGTAGCTGCCCTTCTCGTTCAGGTTGCTGCTGGTCATGACGCTCTGGACTATCATGCTTATGGCTATGAAGACGAACACCAGGAGGAAGAGGTAGATGTTAACCCCAATTATGGCCGCCAGCACGCTGTAGATCAGTATGTAGAGCTGGTTAAGGGCCACAAGCCTGCTCATCTTCTCGATGTAAGACATCCCTGCGGCCCTCCTCCCTTGGCCTAAGCCCTATTTAAAGGTCAGGGACTTTAAGGTCTCGCTGAGGGACATGTACATCAGGGCCTCGCTGGCCCTCGTCGGCGAGGGGCTTGAGCCTAGGCAGGGCGTCTGCATAGGCGTCTCAGCCGACGGCCTGGTGGAGTCCATAGAGGGCTGGGGCTCATGCCCCTCTGACTCCCTTGGGGGATCGTGGGCTGTGGCGCTGCCCCAGCCAGCGAACGCCCACGTTCACAGCGCTGACGGCGCCTTCCCCGAGTTCGGGCCTGAGCTTGGGCTCCACGACCTCGTCGCCCCTCCTGAGGGCCTCAAGTACAGGCTCCTGGGCTCCCTGGGGCACGCCGAGACCGTCGCCTCGATAGCGAGGACCTACTGGGCCGCGTACGCGCGCGGCGTGGGCCTCCTGGCGGACTTCAGGGAGGGAGGAGGCGCTGGCTGCGCTGAGGCCCAGCTCGCCAGGGCCTCCCTTCCCAAGGACATGGACGTCCTGGTGCTTGGGACACCCGGCCCCGGCTTCCCTGAGGGATGCTCAGGCCTCGGGCTCTCAAGCCCCCTCGACTACCCGCCGAGCCTAGTCTCAGAGCTCGCCGCAAGGCATAGGCCTTCCCTGACTCACGTGGCGGAGGACCCCATTAACAGAGCCATGGAGGACCTAGAGATCGCCATAGCTGCCAGGTTCACGGCCGTCGTCCACGGGACCTACCTCTCAAGGGGGGACCTCGAGGCCCTCGCTGAAGCCGGCATAGGGCTCGTGATATGCCCCAGGAGCAACATGTGGCACTCCCTCAGGCCGCCGCCTGTCGCTGAGGCCCTCGCGGCTGGCGTGACGCTGGGACTGGGGACTGACAACGCCGCCTGGTCTGAGCCTGACCCATGGGGTGAGGCCGAGGTAGCGCTCCTCATAGCGAGGCAGCAGGGCCTTCGGGACGCCCCAGGGAAGGTCCTTGAGGCTCTCCTGATAGGCGGCTACAGGGCCCTGGGCCTGAGCCCAAGGCCTATTGAGGAGGGGCTGAGGGCCTACCTCCTCCTGGTCAACGGGCGCGACTCCGGTATACTCTTGGCCCTAGACCTGATGTCAGCGATAGTAAAAAGAGCGAGGGGGTGGCTAGTCGCCAGGGTTGACGGTACCAGCTACGTTGACCTCAGCTCTTACCGAGCCCCGCGTCTATGAGCCTCTTCAGGTTCATGGTGTCCAGCACGTTACCAGTTATCTTGAGCTGGCCCGCCAGGAAGGCCTTCATGGCGTCGAGCTGGCCACTCATTATCTTCTCAAAAACGTCAGCTGAGGCCGACAGGGTCGCTATCGGGCTCGGGTGTTTGCCCTGGACCACGTTGACCCTGCCGCCCTTTATCTCGACGTAGAAGTCCCCGAGGCCGACCACGGAGAACTGATAGACCTTGTCCCAGCCCTTGATCTCCGGCAGGGCCTCTGACGCCTTGGCGTAGAGCTGCTCAAGGGTCCTCCTCACGTCCTCGAAGGTCACCAAGGCACTCGCCACGAATTACCTGTAACGTAAGGGGAATTAACTACTGAGGAGGGGGCCGACAATAATGACTCCTTCATGGGCAGATAATATAGTCCTAATACATCCCCTTTAAAAAGGTGACTCAACAGCCCATACTGACAGGATATGACGAACCTCCATAAGGGCCGCCTCTTCCTTAGCCCAGGAGGTGCGACGCCTTGAGGAACGTGGCTGTGGTAGGTTACGGCCACTCCCGGTTCGGCGTAAGGAACGACGTCAATATGGCCGAGCTGGCCTATGAGGCCATCAGGGAGGCGCTGGAGACCGCCAACCTTGAGCCAAAGGACATAGAGCACGTGGTAGTTGCTAACGCAGGGGGCTGGAGCAGTGAGCCCCTGCCGGCAGTAGTAGTTGCCGAGTACGCTGGCCTCACAGGCAAGCCCCTGCACAGGGTTGAGGCCGCCTGCGCCTCAGGCAGCTCTGCGGTCGCCAGCGCCTACATGGCCGTCGCCTCAGGCCAGGCTGACATAGCCCTGGCCGTAGGAGTTGAGAAGATGAACGAGAGCCCCACGCCAACGGTTGTTGAGTTCATAGGCAGGGCCGGGAACTACTTCTGGGAGTTCCAGAACTTCGGCCTCACGTTCCCCGGCTACTACGCCCTCTACGCCACGGCCTACATGGCCAGGTACGGGGCCACTGAGGAGGACCTCTGCCAGGTCGCCATCAAGAACCACCACTACGCCAGCATGAACCCCAGGGCCCAGTTCCCAAGGAAGATAGACCTTGAGACGTGTATGAAGAGCCGCTACATAGCCTGGCCCATAAAGCTCTACGACTCGTCCCCGATAACTGACGGGGCCGCCGCGGTCGTCCTCGCCAGCGAGGAGGTGGCCAAGAAGCTCACGGACTCCCCCGTCTGGATACATGCCATAGGCTCGTCCTCCGGGACCGCCAACCTCTCCAAGAGGGAGGACTTCACGGGGCTTAAGGCGGCCCAGCTGGCCGCCCAGATGGCGTACAGGAAGGCGGGCCTTGAGGCCGAGAACACCGCCAGGTACTTCGACGTGGCCGAGGTCCACGACTGCTTCACGATAGCCGAGGTCATGGCGTATGAGGATCTAGGCTTCGTCAAGAGGGGCGAGGGCTACAAGCTGGTCAAGGAGGGCCAGACGTACATAGGCGGCCTGATGCCGGTTAACCTGAGCGGGGGGCTGAAGGCTAAGGGTCACCCGATAGCGGCGACGGGCGTAAGCATGATAGTTGAGCTGACCAAGCAGCTCCTCAACAAGGTAGAGCCGGGGAGGCAGGCCCCGATAAAGAAGGGCATGGCGCTGGCCCACAACGTCGGCGGGACGGGCCACTACGCCTACGTTACCATACTTGGCCTTGAGAGGCCGAGGGGGAGGTGATGGGCGTGAGCGCAAGGACCCAGAGGGAGGAGGCGGACCTCTACCTTAAGCAGCTTGAGGACTTCGCCAACGCCATGAAGGAGAGCGTGGGCGTCCCAGTAATAATAGACCCCAAGACTAACATAGCCATGTGGTTCGACCAGAGGGAGCTGAGGCTGAGGTTCCTGGTAAGCGTTGAGAAGACTAGGAAGTTCTTCGAGGGCCTCAGCGGGGGCAAGGTCTACGCCACCAGGTGTAAGCAGACGGGCGAGGTGTTCTTCCCGCCCCAGGTGGACTGCCCTGGCGTCAAGGACGGCGAGGTCGAGTGGGTCGAGCTGCCGAAGGAGGGGGTGCTGATAACCTACACAGTGATATACGTCAAGCCCTACACCTTCGGCCACTACCAGGACTACACCGTTGGCATAGCGAGGCTCAGCAACGGGGTCCAGGTGCTGGCGTGGGTCAGGGAGAGGGACCCGAAGAAGCTCAAGGTGGGCATGAAGGTCAGGCTTGAAGTAGTAAGGAGGGAGCCCGAGGGCTACCTGACCTATGAGCTGGTCCCCGCCGAGGGCTCCTGAGGAGGCCTGTCCGCGATAGCTCCCTCTACGTTTTTTCTTCTCTCCGCCAGGAACTTCTCGATCTCCTCAAGCGGAGGTATCTCGTTTGCGCCCAGCATGGTGACCTTAAGCGCCGCAACCGCCTGGGCATATATGAGGGCGTCCTTCAGCCTGTCCCCGCGCGAGAGCCTCAGCAGCAGGGCTGCCGCGAAGGCGTCGCCGCTGCCCGTCGAGTCCCTGACCACGTCAACCCTGAAGGCCGGCATGTAGCCCGTGAAGTCATCGCTGAGCGCGTAGAGCCCCCTGGGGCCCATCTTAACTATGACTGTGGTAGGGCCTACCTTCTGTATCTCGGCTGCGCAGGCCACTGGGTCTCTGACGCCCGTCAGGTTAGCGCACTCCCTGCTATTGAGCTCAACTATGTCAGTGAACTTCACGAGCCCCCTTAGGGCCTTGAGCCCGGCCATGCTGAGCCTCCTGCCCGGGTCCCACGAGACCAGGGCGCCAAGCTCCTTGGCCCTGACCGCGGCCCTGATCGAGGTGTCAGGCCTGAGGCTGGCTATGTGGATGAACTTAGCCCTCCCCACGACCTTTTCATCTATCTCGTCAGGCTCCAGCCTCTCGGCGCACCCCTTGAAGCCGTAGAGTATCAGGTTGCCCTCCCTGTCTATCATGAGCACTGAGAAGCCAGTCGAGCCAAACCCTACCCTCAGGCCGGATATGTCGACCCTGTGCCTGAGGAGCTCCTCTACTACCTGTCTCCCGAAGTGGTCAAGCCCCACCTTCGTTATTATGCCGGACCTGCCCCCAAGCTTTGAGACTATCAGCGCAACGTTGACTGCTGAGCCCCCAGGGCCTGTGCTCTGCTCAAGTATCTCGGCCTCCTCGTCAGGGGCGGCGAACTTGTTAACTGTAAACCTTAGGTCTATGAGCGAGTGCCCGACCGCCACTACGTCCAGGTCCTTCTGCCTCTCCATGTGTTGTCCCTGCCCTCACGCGAGGCCGAACTTCTTAGCCGCTTCCTCAGGGCTCAGGCCCTCGTGGACTACCTCCATCACGGCCCTCGCCATGGCCTTTATGTCCTTAGCCCTGAAGACGTTTCTTCCCACGGCCACGCCGCTGCCGCCCGCGGCCATTACGTCACTTACGTCCTTAAGGAAGTCGACGGGCCTCTCCCTCACGGCTCCCCCGCTCATGACGACCGGTATCCCCTGCGCCATCTCTACCACCTTGGCGAAGGTCTCCCTGGAGCCCGTGTAGTAGGTCTTTATCAGGTCAGCGCCGACCTCAACCGCTGCCCTGGTCCCATACATGACTATCTCGGGGTCATACCGGTTCTTTATGTTCTTCCCCCTCGGGTAGGCCAGCTGGAGGGCGGGCAGGCCGTAGGCCTCCGCCGCCTCCTTTATCGAGAGCCAGGTCTCAACCATCTGGTCCTCGTGCTCGCTCCCCCAGTAGACCGTGGCGGCCACGGCGTCTGCCCCAAGGGCAACAGCGTCCTCAACGGTCGCCAGCCTGCTCTGAAGGTACACGGTTTCCTCAGGCCTCATATCAGTCTTGCCCGTCAGCTTGACTATGAGGGCCACCCTGTTGACCCATATGTCATGAGTCAGCCTCGCCATGCCAGGCAGCAGCATTATCGCGTCTACGCCGGCCTCCACGACCTGCTGTATTATGTTTCTGGCGACCAGCCTGTCCTCCGGGAAGAAGTCCCTGGGACCATGCTCAAGGCCGTGGTCGAAGGCGAATATCACCGCCTTCCCGTCCCTGAGTATCCTGCCCAGCCTTACCCTGACGCCAACGGCTGAGTAGCTGACTCCTGGGTGAGCCATAGCTTATCCCCTTAATTGCTGAGCAAGACAGTTATAAGAGTCTACACAGGTGATGCGGGGGTCTGAATGGGCTGCAGCTCGCTCGCTGTTGCCATAACGGGGGCCAGCGGCGTGAGGTACGGGGTCAGGCTGGTCAGGGCCTCAGCTGAGCTGGGCCTGAGGCTTACAGGGGTCATAGTAACTAGGTCGGCTGACCTCGTGGCCCAGGCCGAGGAGGGGATGGCTGAGGGGAGTCTGGCCAAGGAGCTATCGTCGTATGCGCCTGTTTACAGAGAGGACGACTTCACGTCACCCCTCGCGAGCTCAAGCAGCTCCCCTGACTGCATGGCGATAGTCCCGGCCAGCATGAAGACAGTAGCCATGTTGGCGGCAGGCCTTGAGCTTAACCTAGTCGCCAGGGCGGCCCTGGCTGTCCTGAGGCTCAGGAGGCCCCTTGTCGTGGCCTTCAGGGAGACGCCCCTAGGGGTCGCCGAGCTCAGGAACCTCCTGGCCCTGGCAAGGATGGGCGCCATAGTGATGCCTTTAGCGCCTGGCTTCTATCACTCGCCCCGCACTATAGACGACATGGTGGACTTCATGGTTGGCAAGGTCCTTGACGCCCTGGGAGTTAAACATGACCTCTACCGCAGATGGACGGGGCCTAAAACTCCTCCAACCTCTTCCCCTTGATGCCAAGCGAGGAGGCCAGCCTAACCTCCTCCTGCAGCTCCTCCTCAAACGACTTCATGGCCCTGGACTTGGCCTCAACGGCGAACGCGCACCTGCCGTCGGGCAGCATCGCCCTCTTCTCACAGTAGGCGAACCTGCACTGGGGGCCCACGCACCTGTCGCCTACCATGGCGCACATGGCCACCTTCACGGGCCTGCCCCTGTAGTGCTCAACCGTTATCCTTAGGGCCTTCTGGGCGCACCTGAAGAAGGGGCAGAGCGGGTTACACCTGTCCCCTATAGGCTTGGGCTTTGGCTCCTGCCTCTGCTCAGCGACCGAGTTCTGTTGGCTGTTGCCGACCTGTGGCGGGCCTCTCTGCAGAGGCCTGCCCTGCCTCTGGTCCTGAGGGCTCACGTCTAGCACCTTCGCTAAATCTACAGGATCTAAGTTAGGGGCGAAGCCATTTAAACGTTATATAAGTAGGCTGCCTAGCACCTGGGCCCGCCGTGGCCAGGACGAAGACCTTCCTGACGCTGTGGCTGACCCTGCCCGCTCTCACTAGCTCGACTGGGTCGAAGGGCTCGTCAGGAGGGTAGTAATGAATCACGAAGGGCGCGTGCTCCAGGCCAGGCCCTTTCCTGTAGGCCACGAAGGACGCCCCGTACTTGAGGCCTGACCTGACCACGAGCCCTCTTGACCTGAGGTCCCTGTAGACCAGGTAGGCCCCCCAGGCCTCCTCGGTCACGTTGAGCTTCCTAGCCAGCTCCTCCAAGCCCAGCGGCCTGCCGTCCTCGTCCTCTACCTCAAGCTGTCCCGTCTCGAGAAGGTAGAGGGCCTCGAGGGGGTCGAGGACGAGGGGGGAGTTTATCTGGGATGGGTCCTTGACCTTCTCGACCCCCAGGGGCTGGCCGTAGAAGCCGCTCGCGTAGAGCCGCCTTGAATCCTCAACCGATGGCACTACGACCCTGCCGCCCACGAGCTTAGCCCTGGGCATGGCTCAGCCGTACATGCCGAGGCCCACGAGCCTTGAATAGGTTGACGCGCTGTAGGCGCAGTCCACGGCGTCCTCAAAGGCGTCTATCACCTCCTTGAACATCAGCATCTTGGCTGGCTCCCCTGAGTACCTGGCCACTATCTTTGCGAGGGCCTGGCGGTATATGGAGTCAGCCCTCGCCTCCGACTCAGCCGCCCTGGCGAACTTGTCATCAATGAGCTTCCTCCTGGCCGCTGAGTCCCTCGGAGGGGCCTCGCTGGCCCTCTGTATGTCGACCAGTATCATTGAGGAGTCGTAGAGCTCCTTGAGGAGGGACCTTACGTCGTCAAGTATCTCGCGCGGTGGCGCCTTCTCAATGCTTAGGAGCAGGAGGAGCCTGTACGTGCCGGCCTCAAGCCTGCTCATCACGCACTCAAGCTGCAGGGAGGCCTCTATGAAGAACTCCTTGTACGGCACCAGGGACAGCCTCCCGTTCACCAGGAAGTCGAGGAGCCCCTCCTTGCCCTTGCTGACCGTGTCCTTGAAGGTTATGAGGTCCTGCCTGTATATTTTCTCAACGACCTCCGGTGAGGGGGACCCCCAGTCTATCCCCTGAAGGAGGTACGCCGTCGCGTCCTCAACCCCCTGGGACATCGCCATGAGCCTTTCGACAAGCGTAGCGACAGTTATGCTTGAGGCCACGCCCTGAGCACCGCGCCGCTTGCCAGGCAGACCATAGACATATAAATCTAACTTCGATGAGCTAATGATGATGCTAAGTGGCCAGGAAGCTGATAGTGTTCGACTGCGAGGGCGCTAAGGTGTTAGAGGTCTCTGACCTGGCCCAGCTGGACAAGCTGGTCAAGGGGCGTGCAGCAATAGCCTTCATAGAGGGTGACGTAGTGGCCTTGGGCACCCTTGAGCTGAGGGGAGGCGAGGGCGCTAAGGCTGCCGCTGCCCAGACCGCGGCGCAGACGGCTCCAGCCCAGCCAGGGGAGGCCGAGGGCTGGATTCTTTTCATGTCTATAGAAACCCCTTTGTAATCATTAATTACTAACCAGAGGGCTCCTTAAGCTTTCGCCTTTAGGGCAGGGTAAGGCTTATAAGCTACTGTTTGCTACTTCTGTAGTTGGTGCGAGAGTGCCTGCTACAGAGCCCATCAGGGTCAGGAAGGAAACCAAGGAGGAGCTGAACAGGCTGAAAATTCACCCCAGGGAGACCTACGATGATGTGATAACCAGGCTCATCGAGGAGTACAAGAGGTGTAAGGGTGTACATGGCTAACGTGGTCAGGCTGGCAACAGTTGATGAGGGGGCCGATGAAAGGCTGAGAGGAGTAAATGAAGTCATAAGGACGGTCACCGTAAGGTCTGAGAAGTTGCCCAGGAGGACCTTCAGAATATTCGTGGAGCTCGAGGGCATGTACAGGAATATTGTCGAGCAGCTGGTCCTATACGCCGTGAACAATAACGTAACTAAGTTCACGAGGCTAAAGGCCGAGAAGTACCGTGATGTAAGGTCACTCTACCCCCAGCTTCCCTCTCACTACGCCTACACCGCCTGCCAGGACGCAGCTGAGAGGGCTCACTCGTTCCTCAGGCTCAGGAGGATGGGAAGGGCGAGGAAGCCCTACCCTGAGGTCAGGAGCGTCAGCATATGGCTCGACGACCGCCTGTGGAGGGCCGAGGGGCTGACCTCAGTAAGCATAGCGACCCATAAGGGCAGGCTCAGGGTCTCCATTGAGCTCAACAGACACTTCCTGAGGTACGTTAACAGGGGCTGGAGGCTCGCAACAGAGGCTAAGGTCAAGCTGGATCGCAGGGATAGGAGGCTGATACTCTACCTCACGTTCAGGAAGGAGGTTAGCGAGTACAGGCCAAAGGGCTACATAACGGTTGACGTAAACGAGGACGCCGAGGCGGTACTCATTGACAGGATTGTCTACCTCCTTGAGACAGGCCTGAGCAGGGTGACGCTGGGCTACTACTACAGGAGGAAGAGGGTCCAGGAGAGGTACGACAGGGTTTACGGCCCGGGCAGTAGGCCCGCGAGGAAGATATTCAAGAGGCTGAGTAGCAACGAGAAAGCCCTGAAAAGGGAGGTAAGGTGGAAGCTCGCTACGCTAATTGTCAGGGAGGCCGCCAGGAGGCAGGCCGCCATAGTCCTCGAGAGGTTAGGGAAGGAGCCCGCCAGGAGCATGATAGAACATATCAAGAATCCACAGCTCAGGCACAGGGTATTCCAGGCCGCCTTCAAAGGAGTGCAGAGGGCCATTGAGGAGAAGGCGAGGGAGTACGGGGTTCCAGTGATTTACGTTAATCCCAGTAACACATCTAAGATATGTCCAATACACGGCGCTAAGATAGTCTACGGTAAGGACAGGCACGGCGTCTGCTCAAGGGGAGGTGAGACGTGGCACAGGGACGTGGTTGCGTGTTATAACCTCCTTTTGAGGGTCCTCGGCGACGATGGGGGCGATGCCCCAAGCCGCGTGAGGGCCTTTGTTGCCGTAGATGGGGGCCCCGTGCCGTTGGGCCCGACGGCCGCCCATGAGCCCACGCCGATAGCACGTGGGGCGTGGGCGAGGTGGAGGTCCCTACGCCCGATCATGAATGAACAGATGATTGAAGTGAAAGCGTAGGGACAAACGGCAGGCAAGAAAGGTCATAGCTGTGCTGGACCAGATGTTCAGGGGGTACTACGCTGACGTTGTAGAGCGCGAGGCGCCCTACGCAGAGGTCCATGAGGTCGTCGGAAGGGGGGTCCAGGAGACGCTCAGGGTGAGCGAGAAGAGGTACCTCGAGCCTGCCTCGGACGACTTTGACGTCCTGAGGCTTGTGAGCAGGCTCTCCTCGTCTGGGGTTCCCGTGCTCTTCTTCACAGGTGATAAGAGGCTGGCGTCACAGGCCCAGGCTTTAGGGCTGCCGAACTTGAGGGTCCTCTACATGCCGCCAAGCGAGTTCCCTGGCAAGGAGAGCGTGGCCGAGGCTATGATAAATGAGATAAAGAAGGCGTCAAAGGCCTAAGGGCCTAAGAAGAAAGCCTTAACCCCCTAATAGTAATTGATGAGCTCGAGCCTGGTCCCGTCAGGCCTATAGACATAGATCTTGCCTGGCTCCTCATCACGGGTCAGCCTGTGATGCCCGTCGCAGTAGGGCTTGTTCTGAGAGAGCCCGCAAGCGCAGATGTGAAGCTCCTGCCCGTTGGGCAGCTTGATCACGTAGGGGCTGTTCCTCTCGTGCAGCACTATCCTAGCCACGCACATCACCGCGTAGGGCTTCCATGTTCTAAATAAAAACATGTATTAGATAGAGACCATAAGCCCCGCCTTATAACTGGCCCTCGGTCAAGGGAAGGGCCTGGCTAACTAAAGCTTACCTGGACTGAGCTCCTCCCTTATCTCCCTCGCCCTCCTGGTGGCCTCCAGGACCGACTCCATGAGCGTCCTCTTGAGGCCGTTGCCCTGGAGAACCATGACGCCCCTTATGGTGGTGCCGGCAGGGGTGAGGACCATGTCCCTCAGCTGGTGAGGCGACCAGCCCTTCTCCAGGAGGGACCTGGCGGTCCCGAGCATGGCGTGAAGGACGGCCCTGTAGGCCAGCTCCCTCGGCAGGCCAGCCGCTATCCCCCCGAGGGCCAGGGCGTCAACTATCTCAGCTATGAAGGCAGGCGCGCTGCCGCTGAGGGCCGTCAGGGCGTCAAGGTACTCCTCGTCAACCCACTCCACGACGCCAAGCCTGCCAAAGACCTCCTCAGCCATGGCCCTGGCCTCAGCGTCAGCCCCCGGCCCGGCCGAGAGGGTGGTGAAGCCGTGGCCCACCTCAACGTTTACGTTCGTCATCCCCCTCATCACCTTGGCCTTAGGGGCCAGCGACGCTATGAAGCTCGATGGCACTGCCGCGGCCAGGGAGACCAGGGCCTTCCCCTCCAGCCCCGCTGATACCTCCCTCAGCACGTCCGCCACGGACCTGGGCTTAACCGTTAGGATCACGAGGTCCGCCTCCCTCACGGCCCAGGCGTTGTCCCTGCCTGCCTCGGCCCCAGCCCTCCTGGCCTCCTCAAGGCTGGCCTCGCTCCTGGCGGTCGCTATCAACCTCAGGCCTGTCCCTGACCTCGCGAGGCCCCTCAGGATAGCCCTCCCTATGGTGCCCGCGCCTATGATCGCTACTGACCTCACTGTCATAACGCTTCGCTAGGGCCCTGCCAGCGACGCTTAAAACCCTAACTTGGTGGGCTAACGCGGGCTCTAGGTTGTCAGGGCTCACAAATGAGGGGCTGAGGCTGCTCAGGGAGCTCATGGACATGCCCTCAATCCTCGTGCTCGGGGCCCTTGAGGGCACCCTGTGGCTTGACGAGCTTGAGGAGGTCAGGGAGCTCGAGGGACCCTCCGTGGTGGCCCTTATGAAGTCCCCCTACACGGACGACACGTTCATTGACGTTATCTGCAGGGGCAGGTGCGGGAGAAAGGTCCTTGAGGTTGTCCCCCCTTACATTCAATCGGTTGAGAGGGCCTGGGTATCGTCCTCCGACCCCTCGCTAGTTGACGCCCTTATTTCCTCAGGGGTCAGGCTCGGCGAGTCCCTGGCCTTTTACGTCATGAGGGCTGACGGCGCCTCCTTCAGGCCCTCCCCTCCCCCGCCGGGCTTCAGCTTCACGGCCCTCGATGAGCACGACCTGGAGGCCGCCAGCTCGCTGCTGGCAGGCTGGGATGAGGTAAAGGGGGCCCAGGCCTCGGACATGGTGATGAGGGGCAACAGCTACGGGGCCTGGGCAGGCGAGAGGCTGGTAGGCATAGTGGGGACCTACGCCACTACACCCGACTGGTGGTACCTCGGTAACCTCTTCGTTGACCCCGAGTTCAGGGGGAGAGGGGTAGGCAGGTACCTGGCCTCCCTGGCCACTGCTGAGGCCCTTAACTCAGCCAGGGAGGCCTACGCCACTGTGGAGTACGACAACTCTGTCAGCAGGGGGCTGCTGGCGAGGCTTGGCTACAGGGCCCACGCGGTGTCAACGGTGATCGAGGTGAGGAAGGCCAGCTAGTCCTCGTCCTGTTTCTCGTCAACGTCGTAGACCCTGTAGTCCTCGCCCCCCTCCAGCACCTCCTGGACCTTGCCGTAGAGCTCCCTGACGCTGGCCTCGTCGTAGGCGCTCACGGGCAGCAGCTGGCCCACGTAGCCGGCCTCGTAGAGCGCCCTGGCCAGGCTCATTGAGAGCTGGAGCTCGAGGCCCCTGAGGAGCCTTGAGTCCCTGAGGGCGTCCTCCAGGTAGCCCTCCTCGTGGAGCCTCTCCACCACGTTGTTCAGCACGTCAGGGGGGAGGAGGTCGGCCTTGCTTATCACGTTAAGCTGGGGCCTCTTGAACCTCACGTTGACCGAGCTGGCCAGCGTCAGTATTGAGACTATGTCCACGGGGTCCTCGAAGAAGACGGCGTCCATGAGGAAGACGACAAGGGACTTGTCGTCCTGTATCAGGGCGTCAAGGACTAGAGGCCCTCCGGCCCTGTAGGCGAAGGGCTCCAGCTGGCCTGGGGTGTCAATGATTACGTAGTCTGCCCTGAACTCCTCAACCTCCTGTCTTATCTTGTCCACGTGCCCTATGAGCGCGTCAACGGCGCTGACCATAGCCCCGTTGGGGCCGAGGCCCTTGTCGATGAACTCCTCAACAGTCACGTAGTCCCTCACGTCAACGTCTGGGTCATAGGGGGGCTTGTCGGCGGCCGGGTCGAAGTTAACCTTGACCACGGAGGCCCCCTGGGACTCCATGGCTGAGGAGAGCTGGGCTGTCAGCGTGCTCTTGCCTGAGCCCGCAGGTCCCACTATAACTATGAACCTCAAGTTGGTACACCGGGCCCGACCGGGTCCTCCACGAGGGCCGTGACGTCAAGGAGGGCTAATAACCCTGAGCGGCCGCCAGCCATATAAGACCCTTAAATTAATTGGCCTCGCGCCAGCCAGGCGAACACCATGAAGTACGTGAGGCTGGGCTGGAGCGGAGTCAAGGTCTCGGCCCTTTGCCTTGGAACGTGGCACCTGCCTCCTTCACAGGAGGTCGACGAATACGGCGTCCTCAAGGTCGACGTCGATGAGGCCCTTAAGGCCATGAGGAGAGCCTACGACCTCGGAGTTAACTTCATAGACACAGCTAACAGGTACCACGGCGTCATGCAGCCCGTTGACATTAATCACGTGGGGAACGCTGAGAGGATCGTGGGCAGGTTCCTGGCGACAGTTGACAGGGAGTCTGTGGTCATCGCCACTAAGGTCAGGGGCCAGATGGCGCCCTGGCCCAACGGGGAGGGGCTCAGCAGGAAGCACGTAATGTGGCAGGCCAGGGAGAGCCTGAGGAGGCTTGGCACTGACTACATAGACCTCTACCAGCTCCACTGGCCCGACCCAGAGACGCCCAAGCTTGAGAGCCTGAGGGCCCTCCAGGACCTGGTCAGGATGGGCCTCGTACACTACACGGGCGTTAGCAACCACCCAGCCCACGACGTCGTCGAGTTCCTCGAGCTGGCCGACCGAATAGGGGCTGACCGCTTTGTATCCATGCAGGAGAAGTACAACGTCATTGAGAGGGAAATAGAGGTGGACGGCAGGCTCGACGTGGCCAGGAGGTACAGGCTGGCCGTACTTGCCTACAGCCCCCTGGCCCAGGGCGTACTCACGGGCAAGTACTATGACTTCAAGGAGGGCAGGTGGGTGGTCCCTGAGCTCAGCAGGGCCTCGCTCGTCCCAGACCTCCAGAAGAGGTACTTCAACGAGAGGACGGCAGCTGCCCTTAGGGCGATGAAGGAGGTGGCAGACTCAAAGGGCATAACCATGGCCCAGCTCGCCCTGGCCTGGGTCCTAAAGAGGTCAGAGCAGCTGGGCGTCACCATCATCCCGATAACGAGCTTCAGCAGGGCCTCCCAGGTCGACGAGGCCGTCGAGGCGGTTAACGTGAGCCTTAAGGACGATGACATGAAGGCCATAGAGGAGGCCCTGGCGGGCTCCAAGAAGTCATGACTAGAGAGTAACGTCACAACCAAGGCGGGTCCTCGCACAGAAGCCCCGGCCTGGAAAAAGAGCTCGGCCTTCATCGTGACCATTAGTCACTCGGCCTCATCACTCCTCTCCCCCTCTCCACGCCTAGGTTAGGGAGCATGGGCTCCCAGCCACGACGCGGGGAGTTTCATTGGGCGCCTTCCTCCACCTCGCGACTGCTCATAGGCTTCACGGTGGCGCCCTCCGACTTAACGTCAGCGTAAAAGGCTTATAAAAATGATAGGCATACGGCCTCAGCCTACTTAATGGCATTAAGGAAATTAGAATTGATTTAAAAGAGTAGTTACGTTAAAAAAGTTACAGACAAGGGGGACCACCCACGCACATGCAGACCCGGGACGCGGGTCAGTTCGCGTGGGTTCGTCCCGGCTAATATCATAACGGCTTGCCGAGGCTTATTAGCGTTTTCAGGAAAAGGATGGATAACGCTTAACTCCAACCAACTTGAGGGCGTCAAGGCCTCAGGACATCAACATAAGGACCGAGAAGAAAGACAAAAAAGTCAAGTCATGAGCTAAGGGGGCCTAAGCGCCACGACCCCTGGCCCTGACCAGGTTAATGACTAGGCTGGCAACTATTATGAAGAGGCCTAGCGCCACGAGGACAAGGCTCCACTGCGAGGCGACGGCCGGCGCCAGCTTGGCCTTAAGGTAGCCGTTGTAGGCCATGACCTCAACGCCTATGCCGGCTATGGCGAGCCCAATGACCACGCTGGCTATCAGGCCACTGGCGTCAAAGTTCCCCACCATCAGCCTTATCACTGGACTCCCAGTCGAGGCACCCCTTGAGGCGGCCCAGGAGCTCAGGGCCACATAGGCGTAGTAGCCGGCTATTGAGCCCGTCACTATGCCCACGGTGTACACAAGGCCGTAGAGCGAGAGGGCGGCGAGGCCGCTCCAGAAGCCCCCTACGCTGCAGCCCTCGGCTATCCTCGCCCCTATAGCCAATATGATCCCGCCGAGGAATGCTATGAAGATCTCGGCAACCCTGTTGGTCCCAGGCGCCGGGAGCCTTATGGCGAAGGTCCCCCTGGCCTGGGCCGACAGAAGGGCGCCGGCTATAATCATCAGGACGAAGAAGGTGAACGCGTTGGCTATCGGAACTGTCTGGTACCAGTTGACGGCCACGTTAGCTGAGCCTATGAGGCCCCTGAAGGGAGCCGTGAGGTACTCTGTGAACAGGCCCACGGGCGTTGTGACGCCGAGGTAGTTGAAGCCGTTTGTCCCTACGCTTTCACTTCAATCATCTGTTTCATTCATGATCGGGCGTAGGGACCTCCACCTCGCCCACGCCCCACGGACTATCGGCGTGGGCTCATGGGCGGCCGTCGGGCCCAACGGCACGGGGCCCCCATCTACGGTAACCAAGGCCCTCTGGCGGCTTGGGGCATAGCCCCCATCGCCGCCGAGGGCCCTCAGAAGGAGGTTGTAGCATGCAACCACGTCCCTGTGCCAAGTCTCGCCTCCCTTTGAGCAGACGCCGTGCCTATTTCCGCCGTAGACTATCTCAGCCCCGTGTATTGGACATACCTTTGAGGTGTTCCTGGGATTAACGTAAATTACTGGAACCCCGTACTCCCTGGCCTTCTCCTCTATGGCCCTCTGAATTCCTTTGAAGGCGGCCTGAAATACCCTGTGCCTGAGCTGGGGGTCCTTGATGCGCTCTATCATGCCTTTGGCTGGCTCCCTTCCTAACCTCTCGAGGACTATGGCCGCCTGCCTCCTCGCAGCCTCCCTTACGATAAGGGTGGCAAGCTTCCACCTTATCTCCTTTTTCAGAGCTTTCTCGTTGTTGCCCAGCCTCTTGAGCACCCTCCTTTCTGGCCTGTTGCCCGGGCCGTAGACCCTGTCATATTTCTCCTGGACGCTTCTCCTCCTGTAATAGTAGCCAAGCGTCACCCTGCTCAGGCCTGTCTCAAAGAGGTAGACAACCCCGTCAATGAGGACTGCCTCAGCGTTCTCGTTAACATCGACCGTGATATAGGCCTTCGGCCTGTACTCGTTGACCTCCTTCTTAAACGTGAGGTAGAGCACCAGCCTCCTATTTCTGCGGTCAAGCTTGACCTTAGCCTCTGTTGTGAGCCTCCAGCCCCTGTTAACGTACCTCAGGAAGTGCCTGTTGAGCTCAATGGAGACCCTGAGCCTGCCCCTGTGAGTCGCTATGCTTATAGAGGTCAGGCCCTCTACCCTCCACAGGTGGTCGTCGAGCCAAATGCTGACGCTCCTGACCTCAGGGTACGCCTTCCTCGCCCTTCCCATTTTCTTGAGCCTAAGGAACGAGTGGGCCCTCTCCGCTGCGTCCTGACAGGCCGTGTAGGCGTAGTGGGATGGCAGCTGAGGGTAGAGCGACCTTACATCACGGTACTTCTCGGCCTTTAGCCTGGTGAACTTAGTTATGCCGTTATTTACAGCGTGTAGGACGAGTTGCTCGACTATGTTCCTGTACATGCCCTCGAGCTCCACGAAGGCCCTGAAGGTCCTCCTTGGCAACTGCTCAGACCTTACGACAACAGTCCTAACGACCTCAGCCACCCCTCTCGACCTCGTCCAGGAGCCTCTTGAAACCCTCGACCAGCATCCTCCTCCTGCGGCTCCTCAGCCCGTAGAGCTTCCCGGCGAAGGAGTTCACGATCTCTATCAAGTCCTCAACGAGCTCCTGGCGGGAGTCCTTGGGCTCCTCGCCAAGGACCGCCTCAACCCTGACGCCGTACTGCCTGAAGAAGAACTCAAGGTACTCGAGGCCGAACCTCGTTAACCTGTCCCTGTACGCCACCACGACCACGTCAACCTGCCTATTGACGACGTAGTCAAAGAGCTTCAGCAAACCCCGCCTGTCAGCTTTCAGACCACTTGCAATATCACTCAGCACGTCAACAACCCTGTAGCCCCTGGAGGAGCAGTACTGCCTCAGGTACTGGATCTGCCCCTCCAGGTCGCTTTTCTGGCCTGGGGAGCTCGCTCGCGCGTATATGACCGCCCTGACCTCACTGCTGGTGGGCGCCCCTTCGGCAATCCTCCTGACCTCGCTCTCAGGTATCCTGTACTTGCCGCCGGCCGTCCTAACGGCCCTGATCTTGCCCTCCCTGACCCACCTGGCCAGGGTTGGGTAGCTGATGCCAAGCCTCTGGCACACCTCCTTTGGCCTCAGCAGCCTCTCCGGTGCTGACATCAATAATATTAAGCAAAACCAGAGCTTATAAACTTAACTATCAATCATCAGCAATGAAACTGCCCCTGCCCGCCATGAACACGAACGAGGCCACCATGAACAGGCCGAAGAGGGTGCCGTAGAAGTAAGGCGACGTCCAGGGGCTCCCTTTGCCCGTCTCCCACTTCAGCCTCTCCCTCCTGAAGTAGAGGGCCGCAGCCATTATGCCGGCGAAGAACAGGACGCCGACGAGGGCCGCGGCGACGCGTATAGACATGAACCCCGAGAGCAGGTATGGTATGTAGTCCAGGGGGCTCTTGTTGGGCGCGTTGAGGGTCGCGTAGTGGCTCCACCACCAGCCCAGGTTGAGGCCATTGAAGATGGGGAACGCAAATATGACCGTGCCAACCATCATGCCAAGTATCTCAAACCAGTTGACGATATAGCCCTGGCCCGACTTCCACAGCATCCCTACCATGCAGCCCTGGCCGAACATCATGCCGAAGCCGAATATGAACGAGCCTACAAGGACCCACCAGCCGACCCCCATGAAGAACCTGTAGGCGTCAACTGCGGGGACCGCCCCCGAGGCTACAAGGAGGCCGTCAAGCAGCGCCGAGACCGCGATGCCCACAAGTATCATCTCGTATACCCTCGAGTACTTGACGCCCATCACCTGGTGCGTCGCTATCACTATGCAGTACATGGTCCTCTCGGCCAGGACCCCGAAGAGGAGGCCCATGACCGCGTAGAAGAGCGCCGTCACCCAGGGCTGTACCTGGAAGAGGGGGACCGGCGCCTGCGCCATACCCCCTCTCCAATTCTTTATATAGAGAATATGACCGATTTAAAGCCTTTCTCTCAATAGAGTATAGTATGGCCCCTAGACCTCGGCAGCATACCTCCCCTTCAGCCCCCATATCACCTTTGAGAGCGGTATCTCAACAGGGCACGCGAGGTCGCACCTCCCGCAGCCCAGGCATAGCATGGCTAGGGCAGCGCCCCTCTCAACCCCCTCAGTTACGGCTGTCCAGGCGACCCCCATGGGTCCCCCGTAGGCTGAGCCTCCCCAGTTGTTGGCTGTCTGACCCCACACGGGGCAGACGAACTGGCAGTAGCCGCACCTTACGCACCTCAGCTGCTCCCTCAGCAAAACGTCGCCTGCGGCCTTCCTCCTGCCGTTGTCGACAAGGACCACGTGGACCTCCACTGGGCCGTGGGCGCCGTAGACCCTCCTGTGGCCTATGTCGCCAGTGCTGCTGGGCCCCGCTATGAGGCTGACGTAGGTGGGAGGGTAGAGGCCGGCGAAGGCCGCCTGCACAAGCACCACCTTGAAGGCGTCAAGGACCGTCGGGACCACCTTCTCGACGCCGGCCAGGGCAATATGGACCCTCGGCAGGTTGGTCACCATCCTTATGTTGCCCTCGTTCTCAACGAGCAGGACAGCGCCCTCCCTTGCCGCTATGGCGTTAGCCCCGCTTATGCCTACGTCAGCGCTCACGAACTTGGACCTGAGGAACTGCCTGACCTTAGCTACCATCTGCTGGGGGGTGTCGGCCTCGCTTACATCAAGCCCCAGCCTAGACCTCAGCAGCCCAGCGACCCTCCTCACGGTCATGTGTATGGCGGGGGCCACGGAGTGCATCGGCTTACCCTCCTCGAGCTGCACCAGCAGCTGCCCAAGGTCCGTCTCCCAGACCTCGTTGCCCCTGGCCTGGAGGAACTCCCTGAGCCCCACCTCCTCTGCCGTCATGGACTTCGACATAACTACGACCTTCCCCGTGCCCACCAGCTTGCCCACTATCTCCCTGGCCTCGGCGGCGTCGGAGGCGTAGTGAGGGGTGGCTCCAACGGCCTTTAGCGAGCTCATTGCCTGGTCTATGAGCTCGTCCAGGTGGGCTATGGAGTACTCCTTTATGGCCTTGACCTCCCTCGCCAGCTGAGCTATGTCTGGCCTTGACTCAAGGAACCTCCTGACCCTCTCCTCGGACTCTGGCACGTATGTGTGAAGCGCCTCCTGGAGGTCAGGGTCCCTGAGGGCCCTCAGGACGGCCTCAGCGTAACGCTCTAGAGGGTCCTCAGCCACCCGAGAGCACCTCCGCTATATCAAGTAGCCTGAGGCCGAGGCCCCTTGAGGCCCTCCTGAGGTTGATGTAGCAGATGGGGCACATGGTTATGGCTGCCTCCGAGGCGCCCCTCAGCTCCTTGGCCCTCGTCTGGGCCACGGCCTGTGAGAGGGATGGCATAAGGGCCTCGAGGGGGCCGCCGCAGCAGTAGGTCCACGCCCCTGACCTCGGGGGCTCGACCACCTCCACCCCTGCCTCCCTCAGCAGCTTTCTGGGGAGCTCAACCATGCCCAGCCTCCTCGCGTAGACGCAGGAGTCGTGGACAGCTGGCCTGAGAGCGACCCTCGAGGTCGGCCTCACGAGCTCAAGGTAGCTGACCGCCCTAAGCCCCCTGCCCAGGGCCTCCCTGTAGCCGTTGGTAACAGCGTCAAGGGTGTGCGGGTCGACAACTATGACCTCCTCATAGCCAGCTGAGGCTATGGCGTTAACAACCCTCTCGGCGTGCCTCCTGAAGGCGTCCATGAGCCCGTAGTCCCTGAGCAGGACGCCGCTGTACATATCTGACAGCTCAGGCACGTAGTCGAACTCCACGCCCGAGGCCCTGAGGAGCCCAGCTATGGACCTGAGCACCCTGTTGGACCAGCCAAGCAGCTCAGGGTCCAGCCTGACCAGGGAGGAGAGGTCAAAGCCTGTCGACAGGACCCTAGCCACCCTCAGAGCGGCCCAGCCAGCGGCGCCGCTCCCCTCTATGGCCCTCAGGAGGTCAACAGTGCCCTCTATGTACGGCACAAGCTGGTAGAGCGCCCCAGTGAAGAGGAGCCTCCTGCTGCCAGACCTGCCAAGGCCAAGGCCCCTTGACCACTCTGAGGCGAACCCCTTTGGGGCTGGGACAGGGTAGCCCGTCCTCTCGTCAAGCTCTTCCATGAACTTAAGGAGCTCCCTGAACCTCAAGCTGCCTGCCTTACCCTAGCTGTCTTGCCTCGCTAATAACCCTCCTCTTCTCCCTCTTCCTCCTCGCCCTCCTCCCCTTCCTCGGCCTGGACCCTGCCCTTAACTGACCTGACGGACCACTTCCTTGAGTCCTCGTCATAGACGGCCAGGCCGCTCTTGACGAGCCTATTGAAGAGCGCGGCGGCCCTGTCGCCCATGCTGGCGGCCAGCTTGTCCGCCACCTGCCTCGCGTCCCTCAGGCTGGTGCCCTCAAGCTCCGCGAGGAACTTCCTCCAGAAGTCAGCGTCGACGGCTGCCTGGCCCTCGGGCAACTGTATTACTACTGCCCCGAGCCTCTCAAGCTTAGCGAAGAACCTGTCCGGGGCCCTCAGGTAGGCCACGTCCTCGCTGAAGACCACGCCCTGCCTCCTAAGCCTCTCAATGGCTGCGGACTGCTCAGCCGCCCTCTCCGCCTGGGGCCTCTGGACAGGCCTCTCCTGGGGCCTCTGCCTCAGGGCCTCCTTCAGGGACTCCACGTCCTCCTGGACCTGGGCCAGCCTCCTGGCCAGCTCGTCGACCTTCTGGGTGAACGGGTTGAGGACGTCCTGTATGATCCTCTCAACCCTCTTCGTGAGCCTCTCCTCAAGTCCCTCCGGCAGCTGCGCGGGCGCGGCCGCAGCCCCTGATATGGCGGCCTCTACGAAGGCCTCAACGCTGCTGTAGCCCGCCTCCTTGGCCCTCTTCGACAAGGCCTCGTACTGCTGCTCGGTCAGCTCAACCCTTATCACCGTGGTCTTCTGGACCCTTGGCTGCTGTGACAAAGGGCTCCCCCTTAAACGATAGGCTTCAACGCTAATTAAGGGATGTGGGCCCTCAGGCCAGCACCCTCAGGTGGAAGGCCATCCCTATGAGCTCGCCGAATAGGAGGCCCGCTGCCGCTGCCGCCAACAGTATGGCCAGACCTATCGCCAGCTCCCTCCTGAAGCTGACGCCGTTGACTGTTGAGCTGTAGAAGTGGAAGGCCGCGAGGGCCGCGACGCCCAGGAGCACAGAGGCCGTCATAGCGATCACGATGTTCCTGGTCAGGAAGTAGGGTAGCGCGAGGACCAGGGCCACCAGGAAGTAGGAGAGCCCTGTGGCAGTAGCGCTCATGCCTGGGCTCACGTGGCCCTCCTGCCTGGCCTGCAGGTAGGCTGCCGCCGCCATCGAGACGGCCGCAGGAAGGCCCACTAGAAGGCCTGCCAGGCCCACCACGAGGGTCTTCATGGTGGCGCCGAGGAAGCCGGCGTAGACCCCCATGAGCTCAGTTATCGCGTCAGCCATGCCGAGGGCCACGAAGCCCAGGTACCTCACCCTGACGTCCTCAAGGCCCTTCAGGAAGTTGCTCTCGTGACCTTCCTCGTCAGCTATTATCCTGTCAAGCGATGATCTCATCTCCTCAGGCAGCCTGTCCCTGAAGGCCCTGTACTCCTCGGCCGCCCTCCTCTCCCTCCTCTCAAGGGCCTGAAGGGTGAAGACTGGGCCGAAGACCCTGTAGAGGACCCTGAAGGCCCTGCCTGGGGGCCTGACGCTGCAGTCGGAGCCGACCACCGACCTCCAGAACTCGTAGTGGCCCCTCTCCTGCTCCGCGGCCTGCCTCAGCTGCTCGGCCAGCTCACCCCTCTCCTGCTGGGCCAGGGTCAGGTAGAGTATGTATGAGCTCAGCTCGTCCTCGCAGAACCCCCTGGCCTTCCTGAGGTCCTCCCCGCTCAGCTTCATATCACTCGCGTCCCTCCGCCAGGGCCTTTATCCCGCGCTCCTTACTTAGCAGGTAGAGGGCCACGAGGGCCACGGTCTTCAGGTCAGCCACGCCGACAGAGGCCTGCGAGAGGTACTCGCGGGGGTCGACCTCAACTACCCTTATCACCTCGTCCTCCTCCGGCCTGGCCCCCACTCTCCTGAGCCCCCTCGCCAGGTAGGCGTACTGAACCTCGTCACTGTAGCCCGGGGACACGTAAGAGGAGTAGAGCTCCTCAAGCCTTGAGGCGGCGTAGCCTGTCTCCTCCTCAAGCTCCCTCTCCGCGGCCTGGGCAGGCGCCTCCCCAGGCTCAACCCTGCCGGCGGGCGCCTCGAGGACCCATGAGCCCACGGCAGGCCTCCACTGCCTTACGAGGACGACCCTGCCGTCGTCGAGCACGGGGAGTATCACGACTGAGGACCCGAAGGAGACCCTGTCCGCCTCAAAGGTCAAGGGCCCGTACCTGAAGGAGACCGACCTCAGCGAGACCCTCCTGCCCCTGCACAGCTCCCTCTCCCCCAGGGGCTCGGGCTCCTCGCCCATCACGCCACACCCAGGTGCGACCTCAGCCAGTCAAGCATGACCTTAAGGTACTCGACCCTGCTCTTGGGCTTCCCGCTCCTAGTCAGGTCGTGGTTCTCGCCTGGGAACAGGGCCATCCTGACCTCGACCCCAAGGGTCTTCAGGGCCGTGAAGAGCTGAAGGGCCTGGCTCAGCGGGCACCTGTAGTCCTCTAGGGCGTGCATTATGAGGAGAGGCGTCGTCACGTTCTCTATGTACGTCAACGGGCTAGCCTTAAGCATTGTATCTACTGACTTCCAGGGCTGCTGGGACGCCAGCTGGTCCTGGTCGAAGTACCACCCTATGTCGCTCGTGCCCCAGTCGCTGTACCACTCGACGCAGCTCCTCTCGGTGACCGCCGCCTTGAACCTCGAGGTGTGGGTTATGACCCAGTTCGTCATGAAGCCGCCGTAGCTCCCCCCTGCCACGCCTGCCCTCGAGGGCTCCAGCTGAGGGAACTTAGCTATGGCGTCGTCGGCTATGGCCATCAGGTCCTCATAGTCAACAGTCCCCCACCTGCCCCTTATGTCAGCGAACTCCTCACTGTAGCCGTCGCTCCCCCTCGGGTTGCCGTAAACCACTGCTATGCCTGAGGAGGCGAGCACGTGGAACGTGAACATGAAGCCGTAGCCGTAGCTGGTCTTCGGGCCGCCGTGTATGTAGAGGACCCAGGGGACCTTCCCCTTGACCTCCCTAGGCATGAGGACCCAGTAGTCAAGCTCCGTGCCGTCCCTCGACCTAGCCTTGGCCTTGATAGCCCTTGGCAGGGAGGCCTGCCTCAGTAGCTCAGAGTTGAAGTCGGTGAGCCTAGCGCTCTCCCCTCCCCTCAGGACGTAGAGCTCCTTGAGCTCAGACTCAGTCATCCTCGTGTAGTAGATGACCTCCTGGCCCACGCTGAACTCGTCTATGACGGCGTCCTCCGGCCTGAGCAGGGGCTCCACCCTGCCTGAGGCGGAGGCCCTGTAGAGCCACGTCCTGCCAGCGTCGTGAACTAGGAAGTAGGCCCACTCGCCCCAGGCCTGCAGGGGCCTTGAGCACGACGGCCCCCTGGCCTCGCTGTTGACGCCATTTAGGAGGTTCCTGTCGAGGCCTATGTCAGCCTTTGTTAACTCCCCGGTTTTCAAGTCGTAGAAGTAGAGCCTGTAGTGGCTTGAGAGCCCCCTCTCGAGCCTGTGCATGAGGAGGGCCAGCCTATTTCCGTCAGGCATCCAGGCCACTGATGCTATGGAGACCTTTGACAGCAGCTGTATGTCCTCACCCGTCTCAACGTTGAGGAGCCTCAGCTCGTCATACTGGGCCTGCACCTCGTCGAGCTGCTTTACGTACGCCAGCCTCTTGCCGTCAGGGGACCAGGAGAAGTCGCCCACGTCCAGGCCGTGGGAGGTCAGCCTCCTGGGCTCCCCTCCCCTGGCGTCTACGAGGTAGAGGTTGCGGGGCCTGTCAAATATGAAGCCCTCCCCGTTGAAGAACGGGGGCAGCCTCTCAACGATGAGCACCTCCCTCTTGGAGTAGTCCTTCCACTCCTCATTGGTGAGGGGCTTCCTGGCCGTGAAGGCTATGTAGTCGCCCCTCGGCGACCACGAGGGGGATGATATCCCGAAGGGCCAGGTGAAGAGGGCGTAGGGCTCGTGGCCTGGCCTCAGGACCATCAGGGAGAACTGAGGAGGCTGTCCCTCCTGCCTGACGGTCCTTATGAACGATATCAGCGAGCCGTCTGGCGACCAGGATGGGCACGTATCCCCCGGGCCTGAGGTCAGCGGGTAGTAACCCTTGCCGTCGTGGAGCCAGATGGAGCTGTCGTACCTGTTCTGCTGGAGGTTAGGCCTAGTAACTACGAACAGCGCCCTCGAGCCGTCAGGTGAGGCCGAGGGGCTTGACACTAGGACGAACTTAGCCAGGTCCTCTGGCCTGAGCCCTGGCAAAACGGGCACCTGAGGGGTAAGGCCTGAGGTGAATAAAAAGTTATGACCTGAGCCTGGAGTACGCTTCGAGGATCTCCAGGCCTCCCCTTATCTCAGGCCTTGAGCCCTCCGGCCTTGAGGCGAAGAAGTCCTCCACCTCCCTCTCCCTTCCAAGCCCTATGAAGGGTATGACGCCCATGAGCCACCTGTAGACTATTGCCGTGCCCTCGAAGGCCTTCTCAAGCCTGTCAAGGCCTCCGTCCCTCAGCCAGCCCCAGAGGACGTCGCGGCCCTCAGGGTTGTAGGCGGCCATTAGAGCGTAGAGCATGTCCTGCCTCTTGCCTGAGGCCACCCAGTCGAGCGCCCTGGCGAGCGCTGACCTGTCCCTTACCTGGACGGCCGCGTTGAGCACCTTGACCTTCTCTGAGTCCAGCGGCTGGGAGTCGTACTCCCTCCTCAGGCCCTCCAGGTCGCCTGTCGCCACGGCGTAGGCCGTGTAGACGGCCTGCCTCATGTTGGGGTCAACGGGCTTCCCGAACTGCTTGGCCAGCTCGCCGGCGTAGCCGCGGTCCATCACAGCCAGCCTGTGGGCCAGCCTGCCGGCCAGCTCCCTGAAGTGCTCCTCTGGCCTCGCCGAGACGGCCTCCAGCTGTGACCTGTGGTACCCCAGCGCCCTGTCGCCGAAGGCTGTCGGGTTAACGAGGAAGAGAGTGAAGAGTTGGTCGCTCAGCTCAAGGGCTGGGAGGTACTCGGCGCGGCCCTCCACCATGCTGACCGCCCTGAGGTACTCGTCCCTGCTAACGAGACCTGAGAGCATGAAGTAGTAGTAGTCGTTAACCAGGCCGTAGGCCTCGAAGGAGTTCAGCTCGCTGAGCCTCGAGAGGTCCCTGTAGAGGACCCTGTAGAAGCCGGCCCTGTCAAGGTTTGCCTTAAGCCTCCTGACCTCCTCACCTACCGTTACCTCCTGCTCCCTTGACCTGAGGACCACGTCCACCCTTCTCCCGTTGACCTCAAGCGTCACGGGGACCATGTAGGTGAGGTCCTCAACCTTCCTGACAAGGGAGAACCTGTGCTGAGTTAGCCTGACCCTGCCCCCCTCGGGTTCAACTATTACGTAGGGGTAGCCGGGCTTCATGATCCAGTCGTTCATGAGGTCAACCACCGGAACAGTCGTGAAGGGCTGTATGGCCTCCCAGAGGTCGCGGGCCTCAGCGTTGGAGTACTTGAAGTGCTCAAGGTATGACGAGAGGCCCTTCCTGAACGACTCCCCGAGGAAGTACTCGACCATCCTAAGCACGCTGGCGCCCTTGCCGTAGCTTATCTCGTCAAATATCCCCTCTATCTCGTCAGGCGTCGAGACCTCTACGTGTATGGGGTGAGTCGTGCTGAGGGAGTCCCTGAGCATGGCACCCTCCGTCTCGCCGAGGACGAAGTTCTCCCAGGGCATCAGCTCCGGGGCGAAGGAGCTCAGGGCCTTGAAGCTCATGAAGGTGGCGAAGCTCTCGTTGAGCCACAGGTCGTCCCACCACCTCATAGTGACCAGGTCCCCGAACCACTGGTGAGCTATCTCGTGGGCCACAACCTCGGCGACCCTCCTCCTCTGGGCCAGGTCGGCGTCCTCCGGGGCCAGGAGGGCGTTCTCCCTGAACGTTATGGCGCCCCAGTTCTCCATGGCCCCGAAGGCGAACTCCGGGACAGCGATCAGGTGCATCTTAGGCATCGGGTACGGTATGCCGAAGTACCTCTCGTAGAACTCCACGCTCCTCCTGGCTGCCCAGAGAGCCAGCCTCCCGTACTTGGTCCTGCCGGGCGGGGCGGCCACTACGTAGCGGCCTCCCTCATCAGCCAGCTCCTCCCACCTGCCTACGCCGAGGTAGAGGAGGTAGGTCGACATGGGGGGCGTCTCGTAGAACTCCACGACCTTCCTGTCACCCTCGAGCGTGACCCTCTCTATGGGCATGTTTGATATGACGTGGAGGTCCCTCGGCACCCTCACCGTGAGCTTGAACCTGGCCTTGTAGGCAGGGTCATCAACGCATGGGAACATCTTCCTGGCGTGGACCGACTCGAACTGGGTCGATATGTAGTAGTCGTTGTCCTGCTTAGCCCTGTAGATGCCCACCAGCCTCTCAGCAGCCTCCCCCTCGAAGTCGACCTCAAGGACCCCTGAGAACCTCCCGGTCCTGATCGTAACGCCCTTCTCGTCCTGGCTGAACTCAACCTCTTTCCCGTTGGCCCTGACGGAGGTTACCTTCACCCCCTCGGCGTCCAGCCTGACGTCCTCCTGCGACTCGAGCTCTATGGCCTCGTGGCCCCTGTACCTGAAGCCCTCGAAGTCCAGGAATATCACGTACCTGCTCACGGTGAGCCTCGGCCTTACGGGCAAGCTGGGCACCGCAGAGGACGTGGTTTTCAGGATAATAAGGGCTAACCAGCGTCATATAATCATGCCGTATAGAGCCCAGATATATGAGAAAAACTATATATAAGGCCTGGGACGCTATTAGGTAGGTGGGACTTTAGACATGGACAACTTCAATAGGGTTATGGGCTTGTTGGCAGCGACCGCCCTTGTTGCCCTGATGTTCCTGGCGGCCCTCCCAGCCCAGGCCTTCTCTCATGACGCCAACTACATCTACGTCTACCCAAACAACGCCGTGAGGGTCCTCGTAAACGGGTCGGCAGAGGTTAGCCATGAAGTCCCGGGCAACACCTCGATAGCCGTCACGTTCTATGAGAACTCAACCCTCTTCCGCATCCATCACACTGGCCTCATGCCTAACCTGAGCGAGCTTGAGGAGGACCAGCAATGGAACGACAACTGGCAGTGGAATGAGGAGCAACAGCCCCCTGAGCTCACTGGCGCCCTCGTTCACGTGGGCTACCTGAACAGGACCTCGAACGGGAGGCTTGAGATCACCAGGGCCCTCAGCTACCTGATCTATTACAACAACACCCTCTCCAGGAGCCTCAACATTTCCTACCTGGGCTCCATCGAGGTGATCCCTAGCCCAGCTGAGTACCAGGTGACCATATGGCTCAACGCCTCCTGGTACCCGTCCCTAAAGCAGGGCCTCACGCTTCAGCAGACGCCTTCCCTCCCGTCTCTCCCGTTCACGTCAATCAACGTCAGCGGCGTCCAGGTCAAGGAGTACAAGGTGTCCATGAACTCTACATACCTCTCCCTCTACGCCCTGATAGTGGTCAACGGGACCCCGGCCCCGCCCAACACTACGCTAGGCATGATACAGGCAGCCCTGAACGCTGCCCTCGTCCCTGGCTTCTTTAACGCGAGCTCCTACGCTGACGTCAACTTCACCTCAAGGACTGTGGCCTTTGACCTTGAGGTCAACGCCTCAAACGACCTCATTAACGATGCCTTGAAGGCCCTCCAGACCCTGGCGGAGCAGGGCATGCCCAACTTCAACGGCGAGGCGGGCCTGACTGGCCTGCAGGGGCTGCCCAACTTCAACTTCAACCAGCACAGCCTGAAGAGGCTTAAGGAGCTCGCTAACGCCACCGCGCAGATCATATCCTACATAGAGGAGAACTTCAGGGTCGTCGTGCCCTCAACGCTCTACGTTAACGTGTCCACGTCGCAGGAGGGGACCAGCTACTCAATAGCGACGCCGCTCTTCGAGAAGGCGGGGGCTGAGAACCCCAAGCAGAGCCTGGCGGCCATAACATACCTTGTCAACAACGCCTCTGAGATACTTCAGGAGAACAACCTAACGAGGCTGGCCAGGGCGGTGCACTCCATAGACAACGTTGAGGTCACGCTGGTAGGCGTCAACGGCGTCGTAGTTGAGCCATCGCAGACGACCATAGGCAACCTGACCTCAGTTACGGTAACAGTGCCAAGCGACTACAGCTCTACGGCCAAGGCCGCAACCATAGGGGGCACCACTGCCGCCATAGTGATCCTCGTAGCCCTCATCCTGCTGTCAAGGAGGCACTGACGTTTTCTTTTTGTTTTCCCTACTTAAAGCCCTGGCCACAGACAAGCCCAGGGTCTCGCCTTGAGGTGGTGGGTGGCGGCGGCCCTTGTATACGTAATACTTATGTCCTCAGCGGCCGCCATGGCCCTGGCCCCCTACCCCTCCCCGCCTGCCTGGGGTGTGGCCTCTAACACCAGCCTGACGCTCGCCTGGTTCAACCCGCTCAACCTGAGCGAGGTAATCTTTACGTCGCAGAACGGCACGGCCCTGGTCCAGCTGGGCGACAGGGCCTACTGGCTCCCGGTGACCTTTTACTCGGCTTGCTCAGAGGGCAACGAGGTCTTCATAGCCGGAAGCTATGACGATCAGCCAGCCCTCGCAGTTGTAACCTCTAGGGGCGCTGAGGCCCTTGTGACAGGTGTCAACGGGATGCTGACCACGATATCCTGCGAGGGAGACCAGGTCGTAGGGGCAGGCGTCGAGGAGTCCTTCCTGAGCCCCCCGTACAGGCCCCTCCTGATGGCTTACTCCCCGTCGTCGCCGAGAGCGCTAGCGGCTGACACCGTCATATACAACTACCCGCTTAGCGCCTATTGCTATGATGGCGGCTGCTACGTCACAGAGGGCTCCAGCGATGTGATACTCTTCAACTCGTCCGGGGCCTACAGGCTCGAGGCCCGTGACTACGTGAGCGTGTACTTCGTAGGCCAGGGGGTCATGGCAGGGCAGTACGCGCTTAACCAGAGCTACATGCCCTTCGTTTACGTAATGAAGGAGAACGTAACGTACGCCCTCTCGACCTCCGGCTACGTCCAGGCCGTGGAGAGGAGGCTCAACACCTGGGACCTCTTCGTGAGGCCTCCATCAGGCTGGTCCTACCAGGCGTTCCTGACGGGCTCAGGCGCCATGGATGGCGTCACCGTGGCCTTTGACTACCCTTACTCCCTCAACTACCTTTACCCCTTTGAGGGGGGCTTCGAGATAACCGGGACCCTCTACCTGCCAGGAGGCGTGCAGGAGCAGGTGGGAATCTTCGTGAACGGGACCGCTGAGGGGTACCTGAGCTCCAGCGGACAGGTGCTGGGCTGGACCTCCTCATCAAGGCCTGCCCTGACTCTGCCGAAGTTGCTGAGGCTCCCGCCCGTGAGCGTTAACGTGACCAGCGTGGGCCTTGAGGAGCTTAACGTGAGCCTCGTTAACGTCTCCGTGCAAAGGGCCCAGCCCCTCAGGCTCAGCAGGCTGAGCCTTCAGCGTAACGCATACGATGACCTGGTCTCATACGTCCTCGACGCGGCCCTCCTCGCGACAGCAATCTCGGCCTTCGTAGCGAGGCTGCCTAAATGAACGCCCTCTCGCCCATAGCTATGAGCGCGTCAGCCACCTCAGGCCTCATCATGTAGTCCGGGGGCCTCTGGCCCTGCGTGATCATCCTCCTCATCTCGGTGCCGCTTATCCTCACCCTCGCACTGTCGTCGTGCGGACATATCTTCTCGTTGACGACCGCCTTGCACTTGGTGCAGTAAAAGAACTCCCTGAGAAACAGCGGCGTGACCCCCAGGTCAGGGAACTCCTCAAAGGCCTTCCAGGCATCGTAGGGCCCGTAGTACCTGCCGACGCCGGCGTGGTCCCTGCCCACTATGAAGTGAGTTGCCCCGAAGTTCTTCCTCATTATGGCGTGGTGTATGGCCTCCTTGGGGCCAGCGTAATACATGGGCGCCCTCAGGACGCTGAACACGTAGCTCCCCTTGGGGAAGTAGTGGGTCAGGAGGGCCTCATAGGACCTCACTATGGCCTCGTCTGTGAAGTCCCCCTTCTTCTTCCAGCCCACGAGCGGGTTCACGAAAACGCCGTCAGTGAAGGTAAGGGCTGACTTTATCACGAACTCATGGCCTAGATGGGGCGCGTTGCGGGTCTGGAAGGCCGCTATTGTCCTCCAGCCCAGCTGCTCAAAGAGGACCCTCGTCTCCTTGGGCCACAGCCTGTACCTCTCGAAAGGCTCAGGGAGCTCCCTGAAAAGCTCCACCCTCCCCCCTATGAGGAACTCGCCCTGCCTGGCCATGGTGGCCGAGACGCCCGGGTGCTCCGGGTCAAGGACCCCGTAGACCCTCTCGGCGAAGGCCCTCCTGTCCCACCTGTAGGCGTCCTCGACGTTCAGGACCGCGAACCTCACGCCCTGGTAGGAGAGGGCCACGTCGTTGTTAAGGGCCTGCTTAGCTACCTGCTCGCTGACGTCAAGCACTATCGGTATGGTCCAGGGCACGTCGTTGACAAGCCTTGACGACCTGAGGACGCTCTCATAGTCGTCCTGCGTCATGAATCCTTCAAGGGGACTGTAGACGCCGTGGGCCAGGTTGGCCACCTCGTACGCCATGTTGGCGTTCAGGTCAATGGTGGGCATTGAGCTGGCCTCCTCGGCCAGCCTCTCGGCCCTGGGACCCCTCGCGACCCTGTCTATGAGCCTGCCGCCGTGAGGCGCTGAGACCAAGGAAATCACCTCATATGTAGCCCAGGCTCCTCAGCCTCTCTATGATCTCCTTCTTCTCCTCCTCGCTGACGGCCGCCTGGGCCTTCTGCTTCTCCATGTCGCTCACTACCTCCCTTAGGACATATGTCACGAACTGGGAGACGCTGGTGAAGCCTGTCCCCTCTATGAGGGCCTTTATCCTCTCGAAGAGGGGCGTAGGTATTGAGACCGTCGTGTACTTGCCTCTCGCCTCCCTCAAGGGCCTCCTGGCCACTTCAGCTCGCCTACGGGCAGCCTGCGTAGCAGGGCTTATTAAGCTTAATTAAGCTTAATTAAGCCCCAGCACGATAAAATCCCCCTGGCCTAGGGCAAGCGGGAGGGACCATGAGGGCGAGGTGCCTTGAGAGGGGCCTGGTGGCCTGGATAACGGGCCTGCCGGGCAGCGGCAAGACCACGGTCGCCCTCAGGGCCAAGGAGGCGCTGGAGTCCAAGGGCTACAGGGTGGAGGTGCTTGACGGCGACTGGTTCAGGGCCCACATAGACCCTGAGGCGGGCTACACCAGGGAGGAGAGGATAAGGCACCTGAGGAGGGTCGCGTGGGTGGCAAGGCTCCTGGCCAGGAACGGGATCATAGTGATATGCAGCTTCGTCTCGCCCTACAGGGAGGCCAGGGAGGAGGTCAGGAAGATAGTGTCTGAGGAGGCCTTCTTCCTCGAGGTCTACGCCAGGTGCCCGCTGGAGGTCTGCATTGAAAGGGACCCGAAGGGCCTCTACAGGAGGGCGCTGGCAGGTGAGATAAAGAACTTCACAGGGGTCAGTGACCCCTACGAGGAGCCTGAGAGGCCTGACCTAGTCCTTGACACAGCCAATGACCCGCCCGAGGTAAACGCCGCTAAGCTGGTGGAGGCCATAGAGAGGGCGCTGGGGAGCCACGCCTAGAGGTAGCCCAACCTCCTGAGCCTGTCCTTGACCGCCTCCTCTTCCTCCCTGCTCATTACCTCCCCCTGCTGTTCCTCCAGCAGCTGCCTCAGGAGGAACTCCACCAGCTCATCAACTGAGGAGAAAGTCCCCTGCTGCTCCACGTACTTCTTAGCCCTCTCGTAAAGCTCCCTGTCTATTAGGACCTGGGCCTTCTCGCCCGTCATGTCCCCTTGCCCTCCTCTGAGGCAGGGCGTCACTCCCGTTATAAGCGCAGGGGTCGCCCCTCTTCAGCAGCCTCCTCCGCCTGGCGACCCTGTAGAGGACCCTGAGGAGCTCAAGGAAGGGGAGCCAGACCGCCAGGGGCAGTATCAGCTTTGGCTCGTCAAGCGCCACGTGCCTCACCACGCTGTCGTTCAGGTTCGCCCTGTCCCTGTGGACCACGTAGAGCCTCCTGTACTCGACGACGTGCATACAGCTCCCGTCAGGCAGGGTGGCCCTCCAGTCCCTCAGCTGCCCCCTGGGCCTTCCCCAGGAGGGCTCGAGGCAGGCGGAGCTAGGGTCAGGAAGCTCGTCCTTGTAGACCAGGAAGTCGACGTGATAGGGCGCCCTTGAGAGGACCTCCATAACGTACTGCCAGTCCAAGGCTGTGCAAGGAGTAGCGTAAAGGCCCCAGCTATATGCTTAGGTCAGGAGAAGGGCCTTGGAGTGCAAGGGGCTGCTGAGGGCCGCCGCCGGCCTAATAGCCCTTGGGATGACTAAGGACATGCTGAGGGCCACGCTGCACTACGACTTCAAGGTCGACCTGAGCGACGAGGAGCTCGAGAGGCTCTATGAGGAGGCCTCCAGGTGCGTGGCCAGCGGCCAGGTTAAGGTCAGGAGCTGGGCTACGCCCTTCAGGCCAGGGGACTGCGACAACCCGCTGATAAAGGAGGTTGGTGTCATGATACTGGGCGGAGCTGACCTCGACAGCATAGTGGCGAAGATGCTCAGGAGGCACTACATGTTGAGGGAGGGGAGCGTCTACAGGGTCCTGACTCAGAGGGACATCGAGTACGCCTATGACCTAGCCCTCCTCTGCATAAGGGAGAGGGTGAGGAGGGCCAGGGAGTGGGCCAGCGCCGACAGCCCTGAGGCCACCAAAATTTAGCCCTGTGAGGCCCTGGTCGCCGAGCTGACGGCCCCCGCCCTCAATGACAGGGGTTCTGCGCCCACTGGGGCCTCCCCTCACCTCTCAGGCGCCCCCACGGGCGCGGCATCACCGCTCAGGCCCCGCCGTCAGCCCCGGGGAGGCGCAGGCTCA
>Ga0081474_121154_pt1 | contig 55340 bp, 58 predicted proteins | sample OneHunmetagenome_2_FD_70978 | JGI IMG/M metagenome (GOLD analysis project Ga0081474, IMG submission 70978) | Ferrous microbial mat communities from One Hundred Spring Plain, Yellowstone National Park, USA v2 (version 2) | ecosystem: Environmental > Aquatic > Non-marine Saline and Alkaline >... | reverse complement strand
CCGCGGTTTGCTACATCGATGTCGGCTTTTCCCATCCTGGGGGTGCAGCAGCCCCCAAGGGTGGGGCTGCCCGCCCATTAAAGGGGAACGTGAGCTGGGTTCAGACCGTCGTGAGACAGGTTGGGCTCTACCCGCGGGGGGTGCTGGCCGCCTGAGGGGAAGGTGCCCTCAGTACGAGAGGAACGGGGCGCCGCGGCCTCTAGTTTACCGGCTGTCCTGGTGGGCAAGCCGGGCAGCCACGCCGTAAGGGGTTACCGCTGAAAGCATCTAAGCGGGAACCCCACCCCAAAAATAGGCGGCCGCTCGTCCTTCCCGGCTCTGCCGGGAGGGCGACGAGGGCTCCCGTAGAAGACGGGGTTGATGGGGCGGGGGTGTAAGCCGCGAGGGCGCAAGCCCGAGCGGTTCAGCCCGCCGCTCCCAATCGCCCGAGGCCCAGGGGCTAGGGATAAGGCAGACCTTTGGTGGGGCTGGGCTCAGAGGGTTCAGCCGGCCTTATCGGGTGGGCGGCGCTCATGCTTGTCCTTACTTCTTCTCGTTCAGCTCAGACCGGTTATGTTAACTGAGCGAGGGACTCGCCTTGAGGGCCCTAGGCGTAGACCCAGGCACGGGAACCTTTGACTTAGCGGTTGTCGACGGTGATAGGGTAGTCTATGAGGTCAGCGTACCCGCAGCCAGGGTGGCTGATGACCCAGAGAGCCTCATGAGGGCAGTCGAGGCCTCAAGGCCAGATGTAATAGCTGCACCCTCAGGCTACGGCGTGCCCTTCAGCTGGGCTGACGAGGTCAGATAGTTCACCCAGCCGCGCTGTCCATGAGGGAGAGGGTGAGGAGGGCCTATGTTGAGAGCGTTGCAAGGCCTAAGCTGTGCGCCTAGCCAGGGCCCACGCCGAGGGCCCTCTCAGCCACCCCTACCCCCCTCTCTGCTATGAGCTTCCTTATGGGCCACGGCAGGTTGTAGCACTCGCTCCCCTTCTCAGCAAGGCCCATCTCTACCAGCCTCTCAAGGGTCCCCACCGGGTCCTGCAGCCCCTTTCTCTTCAGGTCAAGCGCTGCCCTCAGGTCCCCGACAGAGACGTTGTCAAGCAGGTAGATGAACGCCTCCCTCAGGTCTCCCTTGAGGGACCTGGCCCTCTCCAGCAGCTGCGACGCGGCCAGCTCCCAGCTCTCGCTCACTTCTCTTCCTCTAAGCTTATCTTTGGAGGCGCTTAACAGCGTTTCCGGGCTGCCTTGAGGGTCGAGGTGAACAGGGAGAGGGCAAAGGCCCTAGGCAGGGCCATAGCTAAGGCTGTGTCCAAGACGCCAGCTGACGCGTTTGATGACCCAAGGTACTACCCGCCCAGGGACGCGCCCAGGAGGGACGTGATGGCCTACTTCCTGGTGATGGTAGCCATGGACCACAGGCTGAGTAGGGGCAGGAGGCAGTACGAGGCCTCCGTGGGGGGCTCAAGGTTTCACGGGGCTGACCTGCTCTACAGGCTTGGCTCAAAGAGGTTCTCCGAGGACCCAGGCTTCTTCACGGCTGACAGGCTGGCCCTCGTGAACGACGACGACGTGCTCTCCTGGCTCAGCGTCGAGGGCGCCAGGCCCCCTGACGCCCACGTCAGGGCGGAGCTGCTCAGGGACCTGGGGGTCAAGCTGAAGGCTCTCTTCGACGGCGACCCCTACAGGATAGTGGTTGAGTCAGGCGGCTACCTTAGGAGGGGGGTCGGCCAGGGCTTCATAGACCTGCTCAAGGTGTTTAAGGCTTACCAGGACCCCGTGGAGAAAAAGGCCTTCCTCCTGGCTAAGTTCATAGAGAGGAGGGAGGTGGTGATATTTCAGGACCCCCAGAACAAGGAGGTGCCAGTTGACAACCACCTGACCAGGGTGGCGCTGAGGACTGGCATAGTTGATGTTGACAGGGAGACCCTGGAGCTCATAGCCGCTGGCGCCCCCTTCAGGCCCCAGGAGGACGTCATGCTTAGGCTCGCAGTTAGGGAGGCCTACAGGCTTGTGGCCCAGGAGGCCGGCGTAGACCCGTTCATAATGGACGACTTCCTCTGGTCCTTCGGCAGGTCCTGCTGCACCTTTGAGGCGCCCGCCTGCATCTCCGGCTGCTCAGCAAGGTGCTCCTCGGCAGGGGGCTGCGAGGGGGACAGGTGTATATTATTGCCAGCCTGCAGGGCCTCATCTGAGAGGCTCTACATGGTGCCTGAGCACAACTTCATGGACACGTGGTGGTACTGATGTACCTGACCAGGGAGGAGGAGAGGATACTTAAGGGCGACGAGGGCGAGGCGAGGGCCAGGGCGCTGGAGGTCATAGTTAAGGTGGGCGAGGCCCTGGGGGCCCCGAGGCTTCAGCCGATAGTGCACGCCCACGTCTCGGGGGTGTCATATAACAACATTGGGGAGCCCGGCAGGAGGCTAATAGAGGACCTGGCCTCAATGGGAGCCAGGTTCTCAGTGCCAACCACTGTGAACCCAGTAGGGTTCGACCTGGAGAGCCCCCAGGCCTCTGACCTGGTGGCGGTGCCGCGGGAGGTTGAGGAGGGCCAGAGGGCGATAACCGCTGCGCTGCTCCGCATGGGGGCGGCTCTGACGCTGACGTGTACGCCCTACTACATACCATCTGTCAGGTCCCTCAGGCCCGGCGACAGCGTCGCCTGGGGCGAGTCCAACGCCGTGGTCTATGCAAACAGCGTCCTAGGCCTAAGGACCAACAGGGAAGGGGGGCCGGTGGCCCTCATGGCGGCCATAGCTGGGAGGACGTACTACTATGGCATGCATACGCCGGAGGGCAGGCTGCCCAGGGTGGCCTACAGGCTTGAGGCCCCTGACGGCTACAGGCTGGACTACGCCAGGGCCGCCGCCCTGGGGGAGCTACTGGCCAGGCTCCACAGGTCCGAGGGGCCGCCCATGTTGATGGCGCCCATAGACGCTGAGAGGTTCAAGGAGCTTGGGGCCGCGGTGGGGGCGGAGGGGGACATAGCGATGGTATTCGTCCCCGGCCTCACCCCTGAGAGGCCCCCGGAGAGGCTTGAGGCCGTCGAGACGCTAGACTACAGGGAGGTGGAGGATGAGCTCGAGTCGAAGAGGCTTGACGACGTTGATATAGTCTACATCGGCTGCCCGCACGCGTCCCATGAGGAGATAGAGGAGCTTGCCAGGCTTCTCAGCAGGCTCAGGCCCAGGCCCCACAGGCCGGGGCTGCTGATAACCACGTCAAGGCTTGAGGAGTCAAGGGTGAGCGCTGAGGCCATGAAGGTGCTCAGGGAGTACGGGGCGGTAATATTAAGGGACACGTGCCTCGTAGTGTCAAGCCTAAGGTCCAGGGGCCTTAGGGTGGCCACTTACAGCTACAAGGCGCTCTTCTACCTCTCAAGGCGCGGCCTAAAGGTTGGCCTTGAGTCCATGGAGGACCTAGCCATGAGGCTGGGTGAGAGGCGTTGAGCGTCGTGCTTGAGCTCAGGGGGAGGCAGCTCGTCGCTGGCAGGGCAACGGGGGAGGCGCTGACCCTCGACGCCATAAGCTTCTACGGCGACGTTGACCCCAGGACCGGCGTCATGCAGGACGGGAGAAGAGTGGCCTCAAGGGTGATAGTCGCCAGGAGGCCCAGGGGGAGCACAGTGGGAAGCTACATAATTTACGCCCTAAAGGTGAACGGCGTCGCCCCGGCCGCCATAGTGATGTCGAGGGTTGACCCAATAATAGTAGCAGGCTGCGTGCTGGCCGGAGTGCCGCTAGTAGACTCGGTGCCCGAGGAGGCCCTCTCCAAGGTTAGGGACGGGGACGTTGTTGAGCTTGACGGCGCCGGCACAGTCAGGGTCATTAGGAGAGCGTGATGCGCCTCAGCAGGGACTCGTCTATCTTCTTATACCTCTCCAGGCTGCCGACGTCTATCCAGGGGCCGTCATATATGTAGGCCTTGACCTTCTTCCCTGACCTTATCATCTCTGGCACGAGGTCGCCCATTATGTCAAAGGAGGTCCCCAGCTTGCCCTCGTACTCCTCGAGCAGGCTGGGCCTCAGCGTCAGCACCCCTATGGTCACCTTCATGTTGACCCACGGCTTCTCCTTTAGGTCAACAATATCACCGCTCTCGTTGACCTCGGCGACGCCCACGGGTACCTGGTAGGCGTTGGCAACGACTAGGAGCGCTTCGGCCCCCAGCTTCGCGTGCTCCTTAGCTAGCTCGCTGGCGTTGAGGGGCGCCAGTATGTCACCGTACCACACGACCACGGGGTCGCTGTCCAGCAGGTGTTGCTTGTAAGCCTTTAGGAGGGACCCGCCGGTGTTCTTGTAGGTCTCGTCGTCTACGCTGTAGTCTATCTTTATGCCAAACCTGTCGCCGTAGCCGAAGTAGTTCCTCACGTATTTCCACTTGTAGCCAACAAGGAAGACTACGTGAGTGGCGCCGCCCTTGATGAGGGTGCTCACGATGTGGTCAGCGACCGGCTTCTCCTCAGGTCCTAGCGGTATCATAGGCTTCGGTATCAGGTCCGTGTAGGGCCTGAACCTCGTCCCCTCGCCGCCAGCAAGTATAACAGCTGTCAGGGACACAGAGGAGCGCCCCTAGGACTAGCATCGCCTTGCAATAATTAAAAGTTTCCAGCCAGCGGCCACTTAAAAGCTCCCAGGGGCGGCGCTACAATCATAAGGTAAATTTTTATCTGTAGGACGCCGTGAGCCCGCAGGTGTCAAAGTATGGACAGCAGGGGCAGGATGCTGCTGTTCACGTCGCTTGCCCACTTCCTAAACGACAGCTTCCTGGTGACGGTGTCAATCCTCATAACGTACTACATAGACATGCACGTGCCGGCGGCGTTCCTAGGCGGCATGGCAGCTCTCGTGAACCTTGCCTCAGGCCTGGCCAGTCCCCCTGTCAGCAACGCTGCTGACAGGACGGGCAGGCACGTGACGCTCATGACCGTCGGCTTCGCCCTAATAGCGAGCTCCTTGGCAGCCTTCGCGGCCACATTCATTTACGGCGGGGTCGCCAGGCTGGCGCTCATAGGCCTAGGCTCAGTCCTCCTAGGCCTCGGGCTCTCCTTCTACCACCCGCTGGGCGGCGCCATACTACAGCACAGCTACGAGGGCCAGGCTGGCAGGGCGCTTGGCATAAACGGCTCCCTTGGCAGCGTGGGGAGGGCCATCTTCCCCACGGTAATGGTTCTTGCCGTCGCCTACCTTGGGGGCAGTGAGGCCCTGTCCCTCATAGCTGCCTATGTGGTAGTTCTAGCTCTCATAATACAGGCCGGCCTCCACGACGTCAAGATGCCTGCCCTTCACGAGAGCGCCTCCAGCTCATTTTCAAGGCTCTCCAGGTACAGCTTTCTGCTGGTGCCGCTGACGGCTATGGTCTTCGTGAGGGCCATGTTTATGACTGGCGTCATGACGTACGCGCCAACCTACGTGGTTGACATAGTCAGGTCGAGGGTGTTCATGGGCGTAATAATAACGGTGTCCTACGCAACGGCGGTGGTTGGCCAGCCCATCTTTGGCTGGCTGGTGACCAGGCTCGGGGGAAGGAGCGTCATCATAATTACTACGCTGGCGTCGACGCTGCTCTACGTGGTCTTCCTGCTGGCGCGCGGCGTCGTCATGATGACCGTCCTTCTGGGCCTCTACAGCTTCTTCGCCTTCAGCGGGTTCCCGGTGCTCCTAGGCTATGTCTCAGAGGTCGTGGACCCCAGCGTGAGGGCACAGGCGAACTCGCTCGTGTGGGGCGTGGGGAACACCGTCGGCGGCGCCGTGGGGGCCCTCATAGGCGGCCTGCTGCTGCAGGGCAGGGGGTTCCTTGGCCTGACGCCGATCTACTCCACCATGTGGATGTTCGCTGCGTTCGCAGTTGCCTCCTCTGCTATGCTGGTCATGCTGCCTAGGGGACGACCAGCACGTCGGCCTTAGTGGACTTGCCAGCGACCTTGCTGGTGACGCTGCCGAGCACGAGCCTCTCAAGCCTCGAGAGCCTCCTTCTGCCAAGGACTATGAGGTCACAGCCGTTGACCTCGGCATAGCTCACTATGGTATCACCAGGGTCCCCAGTGAGGACCTCAAACCTGACCTTATAGCCCTCGGCGCTCAGCTTTGATGAGAGGTCAGCAAGCTTCTTCCTCGAGGACTCTATTATCAGTGACAGGTTGATGGCGTCAGGGACAACTATCTCCCCAAAGGCCATGGAGCTGGGCGGTATAACTGTCAGGAGGCAGAGCTCGCTGTTGAAGCTCTTGGCAAGCTCGAGAGCCCTGTTAAGCGCCTTCTCGCCGCCCTCACTGCCGTCATAGCCAACAAGTATCTTCTTATACACCTGGCCCACCACGTGCTTGTTATTGAAGTCTAGATTTTATAAACGTTAGGAGACAAAGCGTCAGAGTGGCCCGATGAAGAGCGCTGCAAGCGTGAGTACCGATGATCAGGGCCTGTGTTGCAGAGGGCCTGTAGCTTAACGCCGATGAGGATGTCGATAGGACTGAGCTGATGAGGACGCTGTCCCCGGCTGAGGCGCATTCCAGAAGTCCAGTGGCAGGCCTCAGAGCGAGGCCCTTATGAGGCTCACAGCGAACCCTGCCAGCACCAGGCTCATGAACTTGTCTATCAGAAGGGCCCCGTGCTTGCCCAGGAGCCTCATGAGCCTCTCGCCAAAGTGGAGGATCACGTACGCCAGCGCTGCGTTAATGAGGACGCTCCCTATAGCTATAGGGTAGCCGTAGATGTACCTGAAGTAGAGGGCCGTTGATATGCTGCCCGGCCCTGCCAGCAGGGGAGTCGCCAGCGGCACTATGGCCTGCCTCTCCACGGACTCGGAGCTGCTGGGGGCGCCTATCTCTATGTCAAAGAGGCTCGATATGGCGTACACGAGAAGTATGAGCCCCGCCGCTATCCTGAAGTCCTTAAGCGTGACGCCTAGCAGCTCAAACAGGTAGTCGCCGATAACTATGAACGCCAGGAGCATGAAGACCGCCGAGTATATCAACGTGTTGAGGAAGCCGCCCCTCCTCTCAGGCGGCAGCTTCTCAGCAGCGCTCACGTAGAACGGCACAACTGTGAACGGGTCAAGCACTATGAACAGAGTGACCACTGCCTCGCCGAGGCCCACGAGGTCCTTCTCAATGCCTGTCAACTCTCCTTCTCCTCTTCCTCGCCCTCCTCCTCGATGCCCTCAGGACCCTCCTTCTCGGTGGTGATGTCCTGGGCTTCAGCCTCCAGCTCGGTCTTAACGTCGTCGTTTATGTAAGGCGCGAGGAGGTAGATCTTGTATTCGACGTACTTATCTTCGCTTAACATTCTGTTCTCAAAGCTTATGGTGTAGACGGGGAAGGAGCCTATCGCCTTATCCTTGGTCCTTGAGATGTTGCCAATGCTCCTGAAAAGGTCCACGAGCTCAGGCTTGAGGGGGAGGGGTAGCTCAAGCTCCCTGTTGTCTTTAAGTACTATGAAGTCACTGGTCTCAGGGTCCCACTCGTTCATGGCCTCCTGGGCTTTCCTCTTGACGAGATCCTTTAGGTCCCCATCGACCACCTCGCTCTTTATGATCTTCCCCCTCTCGGCCCTTATAGTGAGTACCTTCAACGCTCCTTAACCCACCTGACTTATCTCAGGGCTGGTTAAAAGCGAAGCTGGAGGCTCCCTGGGCTAGGACCGCGCGTGACGTCCCGTAGGCTTGGCTACGTCTCACTGGCCCTCGCGATCTTGGTGTGGGGAACGGCCTATCCTATAATAGGCGTAGCCGAGAGGTACGTGTCCCCTGTGGCCCTGGCCGCCCTCAGGACCTTAATAGGAGGCGCAGTGCTGGCAGCCATATCTAGGAGGCTCGCGGCTAACCTTAAGGTCTTCATAGCAGGCCTCATAAACATAGGTGCCTTCCTGGTCCTGCTGAACCTCGCAATAGCTCTGTCGTCCAACCCGTCGCTCGCCGCAGTGATGATATACACGCAACCCCTGTTCACAGCCCTGGCCACGCCCTTCGTCATGGGCAGGAGGGTGAGCGGGCGCCAGTACTCAGGCGTGGGGGTTGGCATGGCTGGCATAGCGCTTTTAGTGTTTGCCGACGCTGCTAAGCTTAACCTTGGAATCCTCATAGGTCTCCTGGGCGGCGTACTGTGGTCAGCGGGCACGCTTTACTATGAGAAGCGCGTGGTCCCTGAAGGTTTGGACCTTGTGGCCGCCACGGCCTTCATGTCGCTCTCCTCAACGCCATTAGTGCTCGCCTTTTGGCCCCTGGGGATGTACTTGAAGCTCACGCCTCTCTCGGTGGCACTGATAGCTTACATTGTAGTGGTTATACAGGCCGTCGGCTGGTTCTCGTGGTTCTACGGCGTTAAGGCGCTTGGGGGCGTCAGGGCGGGCTCTATATCCATGCTGACGCCTATAGTTGCCATTCTTTCCACTGCCGTGATGTTTAGGGAGGTCCCAACGCCGCTTGAGGCTATAGCCTCGGCTGCCGTGATAGCTGGGGCGCTGGTAGTTCAGTTAGGTTGAAACTGTCATTAAGTAAAGCTCAGCCCTGGTCTGCCGTAGCCAGGGCTCGTTTAAAGGCACCATGTAGGGCGGGCAATGAGCGCGCCAAGCTTTCTAATATAAATTTTCCCCTTAGCCCTCTAGAGTGGGACCTGAATGGTGTTCCCGTTCAAGAGTATTGAGGACTTTAAGGTAAACCTGACCCAGGAACACGAGCTCTTCAGGAAGTCCGTGCGCGAGTTTGTTGAGAAGGATATCATGCCGAGGTGGAGGGAGATAGAGGAGAGCAACAGGATACCGCCTGAGATACTCAAGGGTCTCGCTGAGCAGGGCATAACGGGCATTGGCATACCCGAGGAGTACGGCGGCCAGGGAGGGGGGCAGCTCATAACAGCTATAGCCATGGAAGAGATAGCCAGGGCCGTGCCAAGCCTGGCAGTTGCAATAGGGGTCAATCACTTGTTTGCAGTTCCTGTCCTTGAGTTCGGCGCCGAGGACCTGAAGAAGAGGTACGTGACGCCCATAGCTAGGGGCGAAAAAAGAGGAGCTCATGCGAACACGGAGCCAAGCGGTGGCAGTGACGTGGCCGGCATCCAGTCAAGGGCCGTCAAAGAGAATGACCATTACATAATCACTGGGAGGAAGGTCTTCATAAGCGCCGCTGGCGAGGCCGACTACCTCCTGGTCTCAGCAAGGACAACCCCGCCACAGGAGGGCAAGAGGTGGTGGGGCATAACTACGTTTGTGGTCGAGAGGGACTGGCCGGGCGTCAAGATAGGGCAGCAGTTCAGAGTGATAGGCATGAGGGGGGAGCAGCCGTATGAGGTTGTGCTTGACAACGTCAAGGTACCCGCCGAGAACGTTGTTGGAAAGGAGAACGAGGGCTTCAAGGTCGTGGTGACTACCTATGATCATACAAGGATAGGCATAGCGGCTCAGGCTGTAGGGATAGCCCAGGCTACCTTTGAGAAAGCGGTCAATTACGCTCTTCAGAGGGAGCTCTTTGGCCAGAACATGATAAACTTTGAAATGATAGTTGAGAAGCTGGCCGACATGTACATAAGGCTTGAGGCGTCAAGGCTTCTCACATACTGGGCTGCGAGCCTAGCTGACGAGGGCAGGTCGGAGTACACTATAGCCGCCAGCATAGCTAAGGCTTTCGCCACGGAGTCCGCTGAGTGGATAGCGAGGCAGGCTGTTCAGATACACGGAGGCTACGGCGTCGACTTTGAGACTGGCGTCGAGCGGTACCTGCGCGACGCCATAATAACAACTATATACGAGGGGACGAACGAAATACAGAGGCTGACCATAGTCAGGGAGATGATCAGACAGGCCTTCGGGTTGAGGATTTAACCTACCTACCCTCCCTGACCTTTTCCGCTATACTCCCAAAGACCTGCCAGAGGACCTTCCCCGGCACCTTGAAGACGTCCCTCGCTATTTTAACTATGTAGAGGTCGCTTGGCAGCGTGGCCTTTCCCCTCCCGAGCTGGATGGCGACGGCCTCCTTCATGGCCTCCTTGGTCATCCGGTCCCTCACGGAGCCCTGCTCTATAGCCATGGCTACCTTGAACGCGGAGTAGAACTTGAGGAACCTGTTGACGTCATCAGCCATCTCTGGGAAGGCCCCAGTTATGGCGTCGCTTAGCTCCTTCATGTATGAGTCGTCGGCGTAGCCTAAGTAGACCTTTGTAAGGCCTATCCTCAGCATCCTGGCGACCAGGTTTCCATCAAGGCCTCCAAGGAGGGCCGTCACCTTCACTCTTGCCGAGGGGTCGCCTGATGTTAGCAGTGACGCTGCCTGCTCAAGCTTCACTTCCAGGTTGAATAGGGAGTCGAATTGCTCAGGGTACTGCGAGTCAAGCCCCATACCATACTTGCCTATCACGTAGAGGCTGGTGAGCTCCTTGTCGTAAAGGTCCTTAGGCTCGGCTGAGCCCTTTATGGGGCTCACCTTTAGCTTCGAGTACTCAGCCTTGAGCAGCTCTATGGCCCTTTCCCTGCTCACCTGCTCGCCGGAGTCCCACGCGCTAGTTATCTCATTCCAGGTGTTCATCAAGGCCTCAGACCTTGCTGCGCTTGTCCTTCCTTTCGTGGCGCTTCACCACGGGGTTCTCCATATCACAGGGGCTGAGGCGACACTTATATTGATTTTACCTTGCAGCGGCTGGGCGCAACCTAAGGTCTCACGTCCTGTCAGTACCCAAGAACATCGCCGCGCTAGGCCGGCACGCTGAAACAGTTCATTTAACTGCTGGAGCTGGAAGGAGTAAGAGGGCGCGGTTGGAAGAGGTAGGCTTTAAAGTAAAGTTCGTGCAGTGCGCTGACCCCGAGGACTGCGTGAGGCTCTGCAGGGAGTGGAAGTATGTTAAGACCACGTCAAACACGCTTCTCGCTATAGCGCCTCATATAGATAGGGACTGCGTGGTTCTAGTTGATGATGGAGGTGATAGGGATGGGGTTTCTTGATGACGCTGTTGACGAGATAGCACAGGACAGCCTGTACAGGCGGGCCTGGTACGCGTTCATAGTTCTTTTCGGCGTCGTTGCAATGCTCGTGGCGACGTTTTACAATAAGATAGTGAGCGGCTACCCCGGTCAGTACCTGCTTAACGAGACGCAGTCCATAAGGAGCATTGCAAGCTTCGCTAACACTAGTGGTCCATATTTCTATGCGGCGCTCCCAGGCATTATATTCGCGAAGAACTCCCTCACGGACATTATAGACTACGCACTGCTGATCACAATAGTCTTCCCAATCTTCGTAATAGTGCTTAACGGAGGGCTCGTGGGCTTTGTGAGCGTCTACACCCTTCCATTGCACGGCAACGCCCTGGCAATATTCTACTTCCTCGCTCCACACGGCGTCATAGAGATACCCGCTTTCAGCCTCGTCGCGTCCTCCATGGTACTGTTCTTTAAGCGTGGCATAGGGAGAACCTATGCCTTGGCGTTCTCCCTGCTGGTGCTCTCGGTGCTGCTTTTGGTGGTGGCTGCCATTATGGAGTCCAGCGTGACCCTTGTAGTGGGGTCACTGGTGCAGGCGCTGACTAACAGAACCGCCCTGCACATGATAGTCAATGGCACTAGCGGTGCCCTGACTTGAGGCCGTTGGCGTCGCTGTTGCTCCTCTCCGCAGCGGCGATTGCCCTGTTCATAGGCAACCTCTCCGCGGGGCTGACCAACGGGACGCTGGCCCTCCCGGGCCCTGGCGTTGGGCGCCTGGTGGTCAACGGGGTCAGCGTGACCCTGGTTAACATAACTGGGGGCCCCTCTAGGGCATCTATTTACCCCCTGAGCCACGGGAACGTCCTTATAATTATATCAAACACCTCGTTTGAGCTTATCAACGCGACCCCTGAATACTCGGCCCTCCTGAGGGCCTGGACGGCCAACGTTGTGCTATGCGTTAACGGCTCCGGCGCTTCCCCCAGGGGCATGTGGCAGGGGCCCACCTACGTTAACCTGACGGAGGTTCCTGGGCTTAGCTCTGTGTTTCACGAAAGCAACGCCAGCTGCGGCGAGGAGCTGGCATTTTACGGCAGCACGCCCGAGTATCAGCTGTTGACGTACTTTACTAACACCTCGTGGCTCTCAATCACAGTGAGCGGAAGCGGCTGGTACCTTGACATTATAATGGGCGGCGCCCCTGGCGCTGCTGAGGGCACAGCGAGCGGCTTGCCCCCACCCATGTCAATTAGCAGCGGCTTGACTTCCCAAAGGGCGAGGCTGGCGACGCCGTACGCTCTATTAATAATCTCCCTCCTGGCCCTAGCTCTCTCGCTGGTGGCCGAGCGTGGGCGTGGATGAAGCTATAAGCGCACTCAAGAGCGGCATGCCTGTCCTGCTTTACGACTCAGAGTCAAGGGAGTCGGAGGTTGACATGGTGTTTCACGCGTCTGCCGTTACGCCAGAGGCCATATATGCGCTGAGGGCAAGGGCCGGGGGCCTGATATGCTTCGCGACACGCTGGTCCATAGTGGGCTACCTAGGCGTCCCCTGGGGCGACGAGCTGATAGCGTCGGTCCCAGCCCTCAGGCCCCTTACTGAGAGGAGACTCTTCTACGGCGACAGGCCGGCGTTCACGATATGGGTCAACCACACGTCCGTCAGGACAGGCATAAGCGACATAGACAGGTCGACAACGGTCAGGGAGCTCTATGAGGTGGTTAAGGCCTTCCTGAAGGGCGATAGGGAGGGGGCAAGGAGGAAGTTCCTAAATGAGTTCCAGGCGCCGGGCCACGTGCCCCTGCTCGCTTCAAGGGGCCTCAAGGCCAGAAGGGGGCACACGGAGCTAAGCATAGCGCTCACGGCGCTCGCCGGGCTTGAGCCTACCACGGTTTTTGCAGAGATGCTTGACCGCGGCCCCTCGCTGAGCCTTGAGAAGGCTAAGGCTATAGCCGAGGGGGAGGGCCTGGCCTTGGTGAGCGGCAGGGAGGTGATAGACGCCTGTGACGGAGTCGAGATGTGTTGGAGTGATTGACACGACCTTCTCAAGGGTCGACATGGGCTCCGTCGCCGAGGAGGTGCTGAGGGAGGAGCTGCCTGACTACAGGGTAGTCAGGTACACAGTGCCCGGCATAAAGGACCTCCCCGGCGCCGCCCGCAGGCTTATAGACATGGGTTGCGACGGCGTGATAACGCTTGGCTGGGTCGGCGCCACCCAGGTGGACAAGTACAGCTACATAGCTATGAGCGTAGGCCTCGTCATGCTCTCCGTGCTTACGGGCAAGGTAGTTGTCGACGTCACAGTCCACGAGGACGAGACTGAGGACCCAAGGGAACTCAGGGAGATAGCCGTAAACAGGGCCAGGGCGCACGCTGAGAACCTAGTCAAGCTCCTCACGGGCGGCCTGGAGGCCCTCAGGCCCCTGGCAGGCCAGGGCGTCAGGCAGGGAAGATCAAGCGTAGGCCCCCTGTGAGGCTCTCCTGAGGTCGCTGTACCTTATTAGCATCTTAGTCATCTCGCTGACCCTGTAGTAGACGTGGTGCGTCCTGGTCTCGGGCTTCGGCTTGGCCCTCCTGTGGGAGGCCTTTATGACCTTCTCCTTGACCTTAACCACAAGGCCCAGGGACTCGAGCCTGTCGAGGAGGTCAACGGTGTTGCAGGGCGTGTCATTAACCACCTTGGCCAGGGTCCCGGCGTGCTCGTTCTTGGCCTCAAAGAGGAAGAGGAGCAGCTTGAGGGCGTTCCTGTGGCCTGCAAGTCTGTCAAAGTACTCTGAGAGCTTCCGGGGGTCCCTCACGAGCTCCCTGACCAGTGCCTCGCCCTCCCTGCTAAGCTCATAGTAGACGTGATGCTTATGTACCTCGTCGGAGAGCTTAAATCTAGCCTCGCTGCGCTTTATTGATGAGCCCCCGACGCGCCTCTGTATCAGGCCTGTCGACTCAAGCCTGTCAAGCTCGTCAACAACCTTCTCTATTGGCACCTCGATAACCTTAGATATCGAGCCCGCGTAGTCAGCGTTGGCCCTCTTAAGGTGGAAGAGTATGTAGAGCGACAGGGGGCTCAGCTGCGTCAGCTTCGCCTCAATGTCAGAGCCCTTCTCGCCCTCCGCGGCGTGTCCACCAATATTAGGGAGTTTCGCCATTCCTATAAGCTCGCTGGCCCCCTATAGCTAGGGGCCTTACAGCTGAAAGCCCGCCCTTTAGGGCGGGGAGGAGGTCAGTTGGAGGTCTACGTCGGTACATCAGGCTGGCTCTACGACTGGAACGAGGATGGTAGCCTCGGCTGGTACGCTGAGAACAGCGGGCTAAACGCCGTGGAGCTGAACGCCTCGTTCTACAGGTTCCCCTTCCCCTCGCAGGTGACCTCGTGGTCCAGGAGGGGCTCAGGTCTCAGGTGGTCAATTAAGGTGAACAGGCTGATAACACATGTTCACAGGCTTAATGATAAGGCAGCGGACACGTGGGCCAAGTTCAGGAGGCTCTTCGAGCCAATGAACAATCTCATAGACTTCTACCTCTTTCAGATGCCGCCCAACTTCGCCTACACTGAGGAGAACCTGTCCAGGGTTGAGACATTTGTGATGAGGTCAGGCCTTGGACAGAGGGCGGCGCTGGAGTTCAGGCACCCCTCATGGTTCTCGGACGATGCCGTTGAGGCCCTGAGAAGGCTTGGCGTGACCTTCGTGTCTGTTGACTCGCCCATGGGGGTATTTATAAGGAGCACCAACGGCGTCGTCTACCTCAGGATGCACGGAAGGACCTCGTGGTACGCCTATGAGTATAGCGAGGAGGAGCTCCTCAGCGACGTGAACGAGATAGTAGCGCTCAGGCCGAGCAGGACCTACGTCTTTTTTAACAACGATCACTGGATGCTTGGGAACGCTAGGTTCACACTTTCAAGACTTCTTGAGGTTTCCAAGCAGCCTTGAGGCGCCCGTGAGGCTGGCAGCGTCGTCGGAGTATACAGAGAGCGAGTCCGACCTATCTATGTAGGCCCCGCAGAACCTGCAGAAGCCGTCCCTCATCTCTGAGCCACATATGGGGCAGCTGTTGGAGGTCGCCCTCTGCGGCATCTGAAGCTCAAGGGACAGCCTCCTCTTAAGTAGGTAGGCGTGGGGCCTTGAAGGCAACAGCACGCCCGTCTCCCTGGAGAGTTCAATTATTTCATCGTTAGAGGTGAGGCTGCTCATTACGTCCAGCAGCGACTGTGAGCCGCTTCCCCTTGTTATGGGGTCCTTGGGCCTCCAGGCCACCTTGCTGAGCCCCCTGGCCTCTATGATCCTCCTCATTAGGTACTTGCCGTACTTGACCCCGTTGAGCTCCCTCAGGTCGCAGCCGAGCCTCAGGGCCTCCCAGGAGAGCTCCTTGGCCTTGTCGCTGTAGAGGGGTAGCAGCACCTTGACCCCCAGGCGGCCCGATATGGGAACTGAGTTGAAGAAAGCCCCACGCGTGACCTTGCTTAGCCACCTCTCAAGCTCATCGCGGCCTTCAGGGAAGAGGAAGTCGTAGCCTATGAAGAGCTCATCCCCTCCGTCGCCTGTCGCAACGCACCTGCAGCCAAGCTCCTTGGCCTTCCTGAGGCCCAGGCAGACTGCGGCACCTGAGATGACCTCTATGGGGTCTATCGTCACCATTGACCTTAGCGCCTCGTCAGCGCATGCAAGGGCCTCCTCGGCGGTTGGCCTGACCTTGATTAGCTCCAGGCCAAGCTTCCTTGACACGTAGTCTACGTACTCCTCGTCAGCCGAGCCGGGGAAGAGCACTGATATGAGCTTAGGCCTTAGGCCGCCCTCGACGGCGGCCAGGGTGACGAATGTGGTGTCTATGCCGCCGCTGAAGAGCACGCAGTCACACCCCTCGCTGGCAACCAACTCCTTTACGGAGTCAAGCAGGGCAGCCCCTAGGTCCTCGCACCTCATGCCTTCTCGAGCGGCCGCGCGCTGAGGGAGGTTAAGTAGCTTCTTCTCATTGCTGGCGGCCTATGACCCCCTCCCCGCCCTTAAGGGCGGGGTTTCTACCGTGGGGGTCTCGGACGTTATCCCCTCTTTGGGGGTTAATGGTTTCACGCCGTTAGCAGTGACTGTATAGCTCAGTATCCTCCTCGGTATCGGTGTTTTGTAGCCTGCTCTCTTCGCTATGTTTCTTGCCGCGTTCAGGTCGGCATTGATTTTAATGCCTGTCAGATAAGCAGGAGGACAATGACCTCGGCCAGGACCAGCAGAGCTGACGATATAGCTGCAACCCTTACGGCCTCAGCGACGTCACGGCCCTCAGGTAGCCTCCCGAACTCCCCGCAGAGCGTGTAGGAGCCCCTCTTCTCTAGCATGACGCCCAGGGAGCCCGCCATGGCTGACATGGGCCTCCCGGCGTTCCTGCTCTCAGTGAGCCTCCCGCACCTGAGCCACGCCCTGAGGGCCCTTCCGGAGGACCTGTGAGGCGCTGAGGCTATCACTATAAGGGCCGCCGTGACCCTGGCCGGGATGTAATTTACAATGGTGTCAGCCCAGGCGCTGAGCCACCCAGCCCTTATGTGCTCAGGGTCCTTGAAGCCGAGGGCGCCGTCCATGGTGTTAACAAGCCTCTGCGCGAGGGCCCCGAGCGGGCCAAGCAAAGCGTACCAGAAGAGGGGCGAGACGAGGCCGTCGTTGAGGCTCTCAGCGAGGGACTCAATAGCTGCAGATGCTACGTGGCCTGGGTCTTCCTTGCTTAGGTCCCTCCTCACCAGGCCCTGGGCGGCCCTCCTGGCAGCGTTGAGGTCGCCCTCAAGTAGCCCCCTCCCGGCACTGCTGACCTCCTCTAGGAGCAGTCTCGCAGACATTGATGCCTTAGTTATGTAAGCCGCCACTATAACCCAGGCCACGGGGCTCAGCCTGTAGGCAAAGTAGAGCAGGGCTGAGTAGATGGCCAGGTGTGAGGCCATTACAGCGAGCCATATGAGGGCCCCGCGCAGGCGCGACGAGTAGGGCCTGAAGAGCCTCAGCGCCATGAAGTAGGAGGTGTGAACGGGATGTATCTTAAGCATCACACCGCTGTGGTAGGGGTAAACTATGTCAAGGGCCGTTGCAAGCAGTAGCGCTGAGACGACCTCCAGGGGGCCTGGGTAAAGGAAGCCCGGCAGGATCAAGCCAGGGCACCTGCGACGAGTGCCACGAGGCCCCCGAGCTCTATTGACGTCCCAATGACGTCGCCGTTCACAAACCCAAGCCTTGAGTTCGCGTCAAGTGCGACGAGGAGGCCAGCAGCCAAGGAGAGGGCCGTCACCAGGCTCACAGGGTCAAACAGGGCCAGCGCCGCCATGAGTGCCACGTAAACGATAATGTTAAGCCTCAGCTGCTCGGCCAACTTAGCTGACCTCGTGAAGGGACGCGCCATGCCCTCATAAGGCTCCTCCACGCCAAGCCGCGCAACTATAAATGAGGCCTCAAGCGACGAGATGTACGATGCCATAATTATGACTGGCGACGCCGCCAGGTAGTAGAGGGCTGAGAACCTTACAAGGAGAGCAACTACCACGGCTACGACAGCGAACGACCCCCTCCTTGGGTCCTTGAGCACCTTTAAGGCCCCCTCGCCCCTCAGCCCTGAGCCGAGCACGTCGCTGTAGTCAGCGAGCCCATCAATGTGCATACCTCCCGTCACAGCTAGGTGGGCCGCAATCATGAGGGCTGCCGCCAGCAGCTGTAGCCTGAGATAACTGATGGCCACCCCGACTAAGGAGACTATTGCACCCTCGACGAGGCCGACCAGGGGGACCAGGTAAAAGCTTGAGGCAGCGCCCTCGACGCTCCCCGACCCCACGGGCAGCCTCGTGAAGAGCGCCAGGAGGTCCCTAACGCTCAAGGCCCTATCGACCTCGCGGCGCTTAGAAGGACGTCGTTGTCCCTGGGCGACCTTATTGATATTCTCGAGTAGTGTCTGTCGAGCGAGTAGAAGCTCGAGGCGTCCCTTATGTAGATGCCGTGTTCAAGGAGGGCATCCTTCAGGTCAGGGTTGGGCCTCCTGTGCTTTACCAACACGAAGGGGGCGGCCGACCTGAAGGTTTTGAAGCCTGCCGACCTGAGGCCCTCGCTGACCCTCGGGAGCTCCCTGGCGACTAGGTCCTTCCCGCGCCTCACGTGGTCCCTGACGGACCTGTCGCTTAATAGCGACGAGAGGGAGCACGCGGTTATTGAGTCCACGGGCCACGCCTGCATTGAGCCTGAGACGGCTCTGAGCGCAGCCCTGTTTGAGGTTACCATGGCCCCAAGCCTCAGGCCCGGCGCTGCTAGGTCCTTTGTGAAGGACCTAAGCGTTATCAGGTCCTCGCGGTCCCCAAGGCTCGTGCCAAGGGAGCTAAGGCCTATGAAGGCCTCGTCAACGACGAGGGTCACGTCCCTGGGCAACCTTGAGGATATATCGTCAATTAGCCTTTCATCAGCGAGGTAGCCCGTCGGGTTGTTTGGCCTTGACATAATCAGCACCGCCGGGGACCTGGCGGCCCTCGCGACCCTTATTATGTCATCGGTGGTCACCTGGAAGGAGTCGTCTACAGCAGGCATGAGGACCCTTAGGAGGTCGACGCCCACGGATCTGGCTAGAAGCTCGTGGTCACCGAAGTTAGGCTCAACAACCACAAGGCTTCTGGCCTTTAGGGCCAGGGGGATCAGCGAGAGCAGCTCGGCTGACCCATTGGAGAGCACTATGTGGTCCTCATCAACGTCCAGGTACTCCGAGGCGGCCGACGCGAGCCTTGACTGGAGGCCTGGCGAAGGGTAACTCAGGTAGACGCGCGAGGACGCGCAGCTCATGATAAGCTCTGCCAGCCCTGGCGGCGGCCCCAGTGGGTTGGCCGGGGCGCTGAAGTCTATAGCCCCGGGCGGGCTGTTACCCCCGTGACGCCTCCATGCACATGCTCCTGGCCCTGTCAAGTGCGTCACCGTCATTTACATTAACTACGTTGGCGCTTATGTTGACGTCTGTCCAAGGCTCAAACTGGTAGCCCTTGAAGACGGAGATGCCGCTGTAGCTGCCGTTGACCTTAACTGACACCACGGGCTCCCCAGCCTCAGCGCTCAGCCTATAGACATGGCTAAGGACCTCGGGCGTGAGGCCGTAAACGTCGGCTGGGAGCACGAGAAGGGGCCTGGCCCTCATCATGCTTACCAGCCTGCCCAAGTCGCTTGGATATCCATCGCCGTCAAGGACCACCTCCGAGGCCCTGGGGTCCTCCGCTAACCCCCTCAGGTACCTTGACGATAACGGTGAGGTTACTACAATGACAAGCCTGGAGACTTGAAGGGCCGCGTCAAGCACGTGACTTATAAGGGGCCTGCCGCAGACCCTTACTGCAGGCTTCCAGGGCCCGCCTATCCTTGACCCAGCCCCGCCGGCCATTATGGCTGAGACCTCAAACACTGCCAACACCTAGCAGCCTGTCGTAAACCCTTGAGAGGGCAGAGGCCACAAGGGCTGCAGCTATGTCGTCCTCAAACATGGGCAGGGCCGACAGCTTAAGGCCGAGCCTCCCCTTCAGCGTGTCAGCCCAGTACGTTGCGGTGAGCGCCCTGAAGCCATTAATGTAAACGCTGAGGGCCGTGGCGAGGAGCTCGTCAGCTATTATTCTCTTGCTGTCAGCCTCAAACTCATCCCTGCTGAGCCCGGGTATGAGGCCCGACTGGCCGCGCAGGTCGCTCTCCCTGGCGGCTATTATGAAGGGCCAGACGTTTGGGTCCCGGAGGATTTCCTCCAGCTCCCTCCTGATGATCTCTCTCGCCTCTAAGGAGTTTAAACCTGGGACCGGCGCCGCCTGGTACAGCTTAATGGCGTCGTCCAACAGCTCCTCAAGGCTGACCCCAAGTCCCCAGCGGAGCTCATCATCAACGGAGGGGCTCTCAGCAGTGAGGGCCCTGTAGGTCAGCGCCGCCACCTTGGAGCCCACCGTGGTCGCCTGCCCGGCCCAGAGGTAGCCGTTGTCGCTGGGGACCGCAGCTACCGCTATGGCGTCGCTCACCGTTCCCGTCGCCCTGCCGCCGTCGCACCTTAACATTAGGTCAGCCACTGCAGCCGCCTTTGTCTCAGCGACGACCCTAAATAGGTCTAGGATGGCCGATACTGTAAGCCTGTCAGGGACCCAGGCTACTATGTTGATAGTTGACGCTGTGAGGGGCCTGTAGGTCGCCTCCATGCCGTGACAGGCGGCGTTTGCAAGGCCTACGGTTGCCAGGACCCCGTAGTCCCCCTCGACGGCCTCCCTGTACCTGTTTACGTCAACGGCCGTTAACATCACTGGATCGTCTTCGCTGAGGTCCAGCTTGCCTCTGACGGAGGCCTTAAAGTCATCAGGCCTCGAGAGGTCCGCGTCCTTGTCGACGTGGACTATGGCCACCTTTGAGGCGGTGACAAGCCCTTTAGGGTGGGCAGTGGTGGCTATAAGCCTTGGTGAGCCCAGGTCAACTACCAGGTAGCCGCTCTCAAGCTTAAGCCTTACCAAGGTCCTTTAACCTCTTGTACTCAGAGTATATCGCTGACTTTATCTCAGAATTAGAGAAGCCCATTTTAGACGCCAGAACCATGGTGCCGCCAGCGCCGACACCCTCCTTAACGAAGCCGGCCTCGAACATCCTGAGGCCCTCATACGGGGCGTCAGAGAAGCTGATCTCCGAGACCTCAAGGTCGCGGACGTCAAAGGCCTTGGCTATAGCCTGTATGTTGGAGCTTCCGTCATCCGCTATCCACCTTGTTGTCCACACTGATAGCCTGCTGGTGTCAAAGCCAAGGCCTCTAAGTATAGCAAGGACAGCCCCCATCTGAGTGCCGCCGGCCAGCACTACAGAAGCCCCGGCCTCAGAGGCGCCGATCGCTATGCCAGCCATGGTCACGTGTACTGGGTCCCCCACCTCGTCCACTATCGAGAGGACGTCCAGGCCACCGCGGAGCCTGCTGAGGGCCTTTAAGACCACCTGCCTCTTCAGGTCCTTCGGGTTGTCCGGCGACGCGCTGCTGGCGTAGCCGACGCCGTCCATGCCGCTTGCGCTCATTATAGCGGCTGCCACGGTGGTACCTCCCGGTATGCTCTCTCCTATCAGTACAACGTCGTGACCCCTTGACACTGTCAGGCCGAGAGCCCTGCCCTCCTGGAGCAGGAGGGATGCAGTGCCATGCTGCAGCGCGGGGCCTTCAGCTACATTACCCCCATGCTTGGCGCTTGGGAGCTTCACGTGAGGGGCCCTTATACCATAGTATGTCCCGGCGTCAACTACTAGGTAGGGAACCTTAATCAGCTCGAGGACTGCTCTAGTTATAACGGCCGGGGTTGGCAACCCATCCGGTGTCATGGGCACGACATTTAGGGTCTTTGGCATTCCAAGGACTAAGTACTCAAGGTCAAGGGAGGGCGTGTACAGCGTCCCTTCCGGCGAGGGGCCGGCTATGCTGAGGCCAGGTACCGTTGACGTCAAAGTTGAGCCACCGACGTATATGGCCAGGGGCCTCAAAGCTAACCCTGCCTGGATACCCTAGCCATGCATTTAAAAGTGCGTTGCTTACGTGCGCAGGGTCTAATAACATAGGGTCCGGTGGGCTTTGAGCGTGGTCTAGCCGTGCCGGCACAGGAGCTGGCCGTAAGATGATCAAAAAGGGCGTTTTTAAATTAATTATTCTTAGCTTAAATTACTAACCTGCCTCTCTACTCTATTATCATTATGTTCTCCTCAGGGAAGCCCATCTTGACGAGGATCTCCTTCACCTTCCTCCTGTGGTCTCCCTGTATCTCTATCCTGCCGTCCTTGTACGTGCCGCCTGCTGCTAGCTCGCTCTTAAGCTTTGAGGCTATCTCCTTAAGGTTGAACTGCTTGCTGTCTATGCCCTCGATAACGGTGACCTGCTTGTTGAACCTCCTGACCTCAAGCCTTATCTTAATAACCTGCTGCTCAGCGTTAAGCTGCTCGCAGATCTCAGGAGGAAGTCCTCCGCAGTCCAGGCTCTCAGACATGGGCTTTTACAGCCACCTCTCGCTCACCTTAAGGTACAGCTAACAGGGATATATACGTTTGCAGGAGCGGTGAGCTGGGGTCAGGCGTTGTCTGAGGAACAGGCTGGGGCGCCTGAGGCCCAGGGGACTGAGGCGCCGGAGGAGCTCTATGGGATAAAGCCAAGGGAAGTTTACTACATGTGCCTGAGGTGCGGCTACAAGGTAAGTAAGAGCGAGCTGAGCCAGTACTACAGCATGGTTTGTCCGCGCTGCGGCTACAGGATATTTGTGAAGGTCAGGGCCCCATCTACTATAGTGGCGCCTAGGAGGGTCTACGCTGTTTAGAGTCCTTGGAGGAGACGTAGTGCTTTATCATGGCCTCTATCAGTACCTTGGCTGCCAGGGCAGCCGTGCCGCCCCCTGGGTCGTAGTGGGGCGAGACCTCAACAACATCAACGCCTAGGAGCCTTTCATCCACTATGCGGGAGACCATGTAGAGGCCATCGTATGGCGTGAGGCCCAGGGGCTCAGGGTTTCCGACGCCCGGGGCGTAGGCCGGGTCGAAGGCGTCCATGTCAACGGTGAGGTAGAAGCCCTCGCAGTCCTTGAGGTGCGATGATATGCTTGAGGCAACGTTCACGGGCCCCAAGGCCATTATGTCGGTCGGGCTAAACACAGCTATGTTGCTCCTGGTCCTCACGAACTCCAGCTCCTCCCTCGAGAGGGCCCTGGCCCCGACGTAGATCAGCTTCGGCACCCTGACCTGCTCAAGGGCCCTCCTCATGAAGGTCGCATGCCCCACCTTAAGGCCAAGGTACTCGTTTCTCAGGTCAAGGTGCGCGTCAAACATGACTACGCAGGGGTTCCTCTCGGCGAACGCCCTGAGGGCGCCAAGGGTCACCGTGTGCTCCCCTCCAATCATGACTGGCAGCCCCGAGGAGCTGAGCTCCCTTATGACGGTCTCAACCCTTGAGATGGTCTCATTGGTGTCCCCTATCGATACAGCAACGTCGCCCTCGTCGTAGGGGGACAGGTCCTCGAGGAACACGTCCTTTATGAATGCGCTGTTGCTCTCAAGGCCAGCCGCGGCAAGCCTCACGGCGTCAGGGCCGAACCTTGTGCCTGGCCTGAAGCTTGTGGTGGAGTCGTATGGGACCCCTATCACCCTGTAGGCAGACTTAGGGCTCCCCTCAATGCCCGCGAAGACCCTGTTGGCTGACGTTATGTAAAGCCTTCCCAGGCCCAAGGTCCTTTCCCAGCTATTGCCACTACAATAGATTAAAACCTCATACACAGGTGTAGCCGAGGTAGCGGCCAAGATGGTGGAGCAGGACATTTACGACAAGATGGTGGAGCTGGCTAAGAGGAGGGGCTTCTTCTGGCCAAGCTTCGAGATATACGGAGGACTCGCGGGCTTCTACGACATAGGCCCCTACGGGGTCGCGGTGAAGCGCAAGATAATAGACGCGTGGAGGAGGCTCTTCGTATTTAGTCACCAGGACTACGTCGTTGAGATAGAGACGCCCCTCATAGGGCCCTCGGTAGTTTACGAGGCCAGCGGCCACGTCGAGAGCTTCACGGATCCCGTGGTCAGGTGCACGAAGTGCGGCAGGATATTCAGGGCAGACCACCTTGTTGAGGACGCCCTCAAGGTAAGCGCTGAAGGCCTGAGCCCTGAGGAGCTGACGAGGAAGATAAGGGAGAACAACATAAGGTGCCCCATCTGCGGCGGCGAGCTCTCGGAGGTCACGACATTCAACCTCCTCTTCAAGACACAGATAGGGCCCTATGAGGGCAGCGTTGGCTATGTGAGGCCAGAGCTTGCCCAGGGCATGTTCCTGGGCTTCAAGAGGGTCCTAGAGACTATGAGGGGCAGGATGCCACTGGGCATAGCCCAGGTAGGCAGGGTAGGGAGGAACGAGATAAGCCCAAGGCAGGGCATGATCAGGCTCAGGGACTTCACCATAATGGAGATGGAGTTCTTCTTCGACCCCCAGTCAAAGGAGTGCCCAAACCTTGACAAGGTGATGGACCGCAGGCTGAGGGTCAGGCAGTACAAGGTGCGCCTTGAGGGCGGCGAGCCCCAGGAGTTCACAGTGAGGGAGCTCATAGAGAAGGGCATAGTGGCCCACCCCTGCATGGCCTACTGGATGGCGGTTGGCCTCGACCTTGTCAAGTACATTGGGGTCCCCGAGGACGAGACCTTCTTCGAGGAGAAGGGGCCGAAGGAGAAGGCCCACTACGCGACCCAGGTCTTCGACCAGATGGTAAAGACGTCGAGGTGGGGCTGGGTCGAGGTCGCAGGGTACGCCTACAGGGGGAACTACGACCTGGGCCGCCACATAAAGTACAGCGGACAGGACCTCAGCGTCTTTGAGCCGTACAAGGAGCCTCGCGTGGAGAAAGTGAAGAAGGTCATAGTTGACCTGGCGTACGCGGGCCGCACATTTAGGTCAAAGGCTTCTGAGGCCGTCAGGCTTGCTGAGTCGGTGCCGCCCGAGGAGGCTGAGAGGCAGCTCAAGGAGAGGGGGAAGCTTGTCGTGGGCGAGTTTGAGTTCCCAGCCTCGGCGGTAAAGATAGTTGAGGTTGAGCAGAAGGTCAGCGGCAGGACCTACGTGCCTCACGTGTTTGAGCCCTCGTTTGGGACTGACAGGCTGCTCTACGTGGCTCTTGAGAGGGCCTACAGGGAGAGGGAGGGCAGGGTGGTCCTCTCGCTGCCCAGGTACCTGGCCCCCGTGGACGCCGTAGTGCTGCCCCTGATAGAAGGAGATGAGAGGCTCAGGCAGAAGGCGCTTGAGTTGAGGGACAGGCTGGCGTCCGTCGGCTTCGCGGTCATTTACGATGAGAGCGGCAGCATAGGCAAGAGGTACGCCAGGGCTGACGAGATAGGGGTCCCAGCGGCCTTCACCGTGGACTACCAGTCGCTTGAGGATGACACCGTAACTATGAGGGACAGGGACACGTGGAGGCAGGTAAGGCTTAAGCTGGAGGAGGCCCCAGGGGCCTTGAAGAAATTTATTTATAACTTGGCTGACATAGAGAGCCTCGGGACCCCGGTAAGGTCTGAAGGGTAGAGATCATGAGTTCGAGCGACCAGGAGAAGGTTGACGTAAATAAGATGCTCTCATTTATACCTTCAGCCTCGACCATATACTCAAAGAAGTCTAGGATCAGCGAGAAGAGGGTGAAGCTCGTACATGACCAGGGCGTGGAGCAGGGCACCATAAAGCTCTCAAAGAATCTTGCCTCAGAGCTTGGCATAGTGGACGAGGTCGAGCTTGCCGTTGGCGGCAAGCTCAGGCTGAGGTTCAAGGTTGCCATAGACGACTCTATCGGGGACGACACTACCGTCTGGGCTAACCCTGACGAGATGAAGGAGCGCGGTGTGGCTGACGGGAGCACCGTCACGGTGAGGGCGCCGCGCTGATGAGCTGCGAGGTAAAGTGCAGCAACGTCGAGGGCCTGCTTCAGTTCAGCGTCACTAGGGTAGCCCAGGCCCTCCAGGAGCACGCTGACCTGGTGGAGAGGTTAAGGGAGCAGCTTAACCTCTACATGGCGCTCCGCGAGGGGGACAGGGAGGAGGCCCTGGGACAGCTCAGCGAGTACCTGGTATCGCTCAGGAACGTAAGGGATGGCATTGAGAAGGCGGTGGACGAGTACAGCATGATTGCCAGCTGCTGCCTCGCCAGGAGCCAGGACTTTGAGGCGCTGCTAGGTTACTATATCATGGCCGGCTCGAGGAGGGAGAGGGAGACGCTGGAGCAGGCCAGCAGGTTCGTTGACGTCAGGGGTGACTTTGAGAGACTTGAGAGGCTCGTGAGGGCTCTTCAGGACGCCCTAATAACAGTCTCCTCAAGCGCTGGGAACTTCAGAGATTAAGTCTCTCGCTGGCGTTCTGAATTACGATGCTTATCAGCTCATCATCGCTCACGTTGACTATAGTTCCGTCGTCAAGCATAAAGCTTTCCTCGGCCTCACCCTCGCCGAAGCCTATGTAAAGGGTGTCGCTCTGCTTGTCATACTCTATCCACAGGCCGTTTATGTCCTTAATTGTAAGGCGCCTGCGGCCCTCCTCACCAGCGCTCAAAGTTAACCCCCACGTCTGTCGCTTCGTCAAGCTTAAATCTCTCCTTAAGCTCAGGCCCTTCAGTCAAATCTTGCCTGGACGTGATGATTTTTAACAAAAAGCTGTAGTGTTTTATCAAGTATATATATTACAAACTAAAAGCAAATATACTGTTAGCTTAGAATGGCATATATAGGGTGGTGGGCTTATTATGGGTGGTAAGCTTACCACGCGTGAGAAGGTCGCTATAGCTGTACTTCTGCTCATACCGCTCGTGTACTACATGACCTACCCAGCTTACAACATGGTGAGTCCATCGCTTGGCGGCGTCTCCTTCTTCTACTGGTCCCAGACCCTCTGGCTGGCAATATCTGCAGTTCTCTACATAGCGGCCGCCATAATATGGGAGCGCGGCTTAAGCCGTAGTGGGGAGAGGTGAGACGCTTTGCTGGGCCTGGCGGGCTGGATTACCTTCTGGACGGTCTTCGCGCTCTTCGTCTTCCTCGGCTTCTACGGGGTCAGATGGAGGAGGGGTAACCTAGCCCAGCTTCACGAGTGGGCTCTGGCTGGGAGGAGGCTCGGGGTATTCCTGGCCTGGTTCCTCATAGGCGCTGACCTATACACAGCTTACACGTTCGTTGCCGTTCCGTCCCTCGAATACGCTAAGGGGGCCCTAGCTTTCTTCGCGGTGCCCTACGTCTCAGTAACGTTCGCCTTGGCGATGCTCTTCATGGGAATGCTCTGGGACAAGTCAAGGGAGAGGGGCTACATAACTGCAGCTGACTTCGTTCAGGACCAGTTTAACTCCGTAACCCTTGCTATACTGGTTGCCCTGACTGGCATAGTGGCGGAGCTGCCCTACATAGCCCTCCAGATAGATGGCATGAAGGTCGTGCTTGAGGTCATGATGGCGGGCGTCTCAAGCGCAAGGGTTGTTTCTGAGGTAGCTTTGCTAATAGCCTTCGCAATACTTGCCGCGTTCACTTACACCAGCGGGCTCAGGGGCTCAGCCCTCGGGGCCGTGCTTAAGGACGCCCTAGTCTGGCTCGGCGTGATATCGCTAATAGTGATCGTGCCGCTCTCCATAAAGGGGGGCTTCTCGACGGCATTCAGCGCAGCGGCCCAGCACAAGCTTGCAAGTGGCGTGGAGACGCTTAAGGCGGCACTCATGCCAGCGTATGAGAGCCTCTTCATAGGGAGCGCGCTGGCGCTCTACCTCTACCCGCACAGTATCAACGGCTCGCTGAGCGCCGAGTCGAGGAAATCCCTCAGGTACAGCACTGCCTTGCTTCCAGTCTATGGTATAGGTCTGGCCATACTGGCCCTCCTCGGGATACTGGTCTACGGCTCCCCCGCCACAATGAAGTTCCTGACCCAGTTCCCGGCAGCGGAGAGGGGCCTGCTGGTGGTGCCTGCGCTTTCCGCTACGTTGCTCCCGTCATGGTTCGCAGGCCTGGTGCTTCTAGGTATATTTGTGGGAGGCATGGTACCTGCTGCAATAATGGCAATAGCTCAGGCCAACCTCCTGGTAAGAAACGTGATAGAGCCATTTCACAGGCTGAGCGAGAAGGGCGAGACAAAGGCAGCCCAGTGGGCGGCGGTGGTCTTCAAGTTCCTGGCCCTGGGCTTCGTCTTCGCCACTCCACTGACCTACGCGATACAGCTCCAGCTCACAGGAGGCATCATAATACTGCAGACGTTGCCCCCTGTTTTCCTTGGGCTTCTCACCAGGAAGATTGAAAGGTACTCCCTGATAGCAGGTTGGGCTGCAGGGATGCTTTCAGGAATCATGCTGCTCCTCTATGCAAACCACTTCGGCCCGCTAGTCAGCTCGACATACCCGATATTCGGCTACCAAGTCTACATAGGCATGACGTCGCTTGCCATTAACCTTGCCGTGGTGGGTCTCGGCACGGCTGTAGCTTACGCCGTGGGGTGGAGGCCCCGCTGAACCCTGAGAGCCTTAGCCTTTAGGTCTCACGTAACGGTATTTCCAGGCGCTTTTTCACATAAATGATACTCCTGGCTTCCGGGAGGAAAACTATAATTTAGCTGGCTACCACTGTGCTGCTGAGTAGTAGAGGTGAGCTAGGTTGGCGGCTGAGGAGAGCTCAAAGCCCGTGACGTACAGGCTAGTGCTCAGGAAGACTGCCAGGGGCCTAGTGATTCAGTTCAGGGGCCCCGGATCCCAGGGCAGGGAGGCCACTCTCGTCAGGATAGGCGGCAGGAAGGCCCAGCAGCTCTTTGACATGATATCGTCTGCCCTCAGGCAGGGCAACTACATAGAGGAGGAGTCCAGCACGGGGAACTACACTTCATACAGACTGAAGCCTGAGGTCGGCGCCGCTGTCGGCGGCTTCCTAGTAATAACTAGGAGGAGCAGGGACCCGACGGCCTGGGCGCCCTACTTCGCTGGCCTCATAGGTGGCGCCAAGTACCCAGGCTCCCGCGAGGTCCTCTCCTCGGTGCTTAGCCTGGGCCTCCAGCTCAGCAAGATATCGCCGCCGCCCGCCAGGACAAGGATGCAGCTCAACCCCAAGATACTTGACGCCATAAGCGCTGGCCTCAAGGTCACGGCCAGGAAGCTGTGGGGTATAAGGAGCCCCAAGTAAAGACAGCACAGCTTTTTCAATTAATATCATTTATTTTTGATATATTATAGGAAGGACTTTTAGGCGATCGTTGCCAACAAAGGCAAGGCGGATGAGGAGCGACTTCGGCCTGACTTCAGGGATGAGGAGCCGTGTGAGGCCTGACGCTCATATCAGCTTCTTGACGCCAGCCATCTCGTCCCACCTGACCCCAAAGGCCAGGAGGAACTGCTCAAAGGCGGATCTGACGTACTCCAGATACTTGGAGGTGTCAACGTCCGAGAGCCTCGCCAGCCTCACTGGCTTGACCCCGACCTTGTCTTTCGTCTTCACGAACGATATTATGTCCCCCTTGTTTATGGGCACGCCCTCGTTCATAAGCAGGAGCGCGGCCTTAACGTGCTGCGGGGTGTTCTTCTTATACTCCATCGGGTCCTTGCTGAGCATCACTGATATGGTAAGCTGGTCGAGCGTGTACTCCCTCCTCCTAAGCTTAGTGTATATCTCCTGGACCTTCCCCCTCAGCAGGTCAAGGGTCTTCTCCAGGTCCTCGGGGCCCTGCATGGAACTCAGTATCTTCATGATGTCGCTCGTCTCGGACTTTATGAACTCAGGGGTGTTGCTCTTCTTTGCTACCATGCCCTTTATAACGTAGCCGCTGTTATCAAAGCCAACGTAGTTCTTCTTGAGGCCGCTGAAGAGCACTATTCTGAAGGTCTTGTCTATCTCAAGGTCCATGCCTAGCTTCTCCTGCGCGTACTTTATGACATTGTTGAGGGCGTCCTTGGGTGGGTCCCAGACGAAGAGGCTGTCAGTGTCGCCGTAGAGTATGTGGAGGTTCAGCTCGCTGGCCTTGCGCAGGGTCTCAAGCAACGTCGCCCTGCCTATTGCAGTGACGCTCTCAGCCACGGGGAGGCTGTAGAGTGCGAAGGACTCGTTGCCAAAGACGCCGTAGCTTGCGTTTATGTAGACCTTCATAGCGGCCTGCACGGTGTCGTACCAGAGCTTCTCGGCATCGCTCAGGTTCTTGTCCTTGGCCCTCCTCTTGTAGACCTTGACCCTGAAGTCCCTCAGAAGGCCCACCAGCTGACTTGATATGCCCTTCCTGTCCATGCATATCCGGTGCCCAACCTCTGGCGCCTCAACGTACTTCTGGCAGTAGGGGTTGTCAACGGTCTCATAGCTGAGGTTCCAGTTCCTTATGACGGAGGGGTACAGGCTGGCGAAGTCTAGCACGACTATGTTAAAGAAGACCCCCTGTGGGGGCTGGAGCACTATGGCGCCCCTGTACTTCTTGTCCTTTATTATAGCCGCGCTCCTCGGCGCCTGCTTCCCTATCATGACATCTATGTCTTCCCTGCTTGGTATCAGGAGGCCCCTCTTCCTGTGCTCCCAGTAGAGGGTGCTCCTTACCCAGGCCGAGACCTGGGAGCGGGAGACCTCCTCGAGGCCTGACTTGCTTATTCTCATCAGGAGCACGAGAAGGTTCCAGGCGAGCTCATTGTTAAAGGTGACGAGGCCCATGGTAAGCACGGAGTCCTGCAGGTTGTAGGCAGCGAGCTCGTCAAGGTCAACGTAGTTGAGGAAAGTGCTAAGCTCCTTCTTGGTCTGCCCTAGGAGGGCCTCAGACACAGCCTCAAGGCTCTTCTCCCTGTACTTGTTGCCAAACGCATAGGTCTGCAGAGCCTTTATGTCAAAGAACCTGTGCAGGTCAACGTGAGGCCTTCCCTTGAAGGTCACGTAGTCCTGAAGGAAGGTTATAGGTATGTCGTCCGGGCTCACGCCCAGGTTTATCAGCCTGTTGTAGACGTAGGGTAGGTCGAAGTTGTCACCGTTGAACGTGAAGATTACGGCGTAGCGGCTGAGCCTCCTCAGGAGCTCAAGGAGCATTGCCCTCTCGCTGTCAAACAGCTCGACCTCACCATCAACGTTAACCTTTCCGCTGAACTTGCTGCCAGGCCTCGCTAGCAGTAGCACGGACCTCCTGCCCGCGTCGTCAACCATGGAGACGCTCATCACAGGCATGTCAGCAGCCTTAGGGTCTGGGAAGTGGCCCTCGCCGGGGGCTATGACCTCCACGTCAAAGGCAACCTTAGGCACCTTTGGCGAAGGCTCCTCGAATATGTACTGCCACTCAAGCGCTATTTCCTTGAGGTCCTCCGTGAATGAGCCCTCTATCAGCTTCTCCAGCTCCTCGCTGTGCCTCCACGACCTAGGCCTCCAGGAGTCAGCGACGTCGTATGGCATGCCGGGTATCAGCTGGTTGTCGTAGATGTAGTTGAGGAAGTACTTTATGTCGGCCTCCCAGACCCTGTAGCCCTTCTGAGCTAGCACGGACCTTAGGGTCTTGACGGCGAGGGGGTCATTCGTCACTATCTTGAGCAGCTTGACGTCCCTGTTGGTTATGGGATCCCTCTTCGTTACGGCCGCCAGGTTGCTGAAGGACTTGTACTTAGTTAAGTCAATGGGAGCCTTGCCCTCCTCAGTGAGTGACATGTTGGTGAGGAAGTACGGCTTGTGGCCAGTCCTGTCGGCCCACTTGACCACCTGCCCCCTCTCAGGGTCGTAGAGGAAGGCCACGGCCTTGCCCAGGTCCCCCTCGTACCTCACCTCAATCAGGTAGCCTGACGCCTGGGAGGAGTAGATCTCGTGCTGGTAGAGCCACCAGGGGACGGCTCCTGAGCCCTTGGGGGCCTCAACTGCGAAGTCGCTCGACTCCTCGTACCACCTGTACCTCTCCGCCTCGGCGGACCACCGCGGCTCCTCAGCCTGAGGGGCCTGCACCCTCTGCTGGGCGCCCTGCAGGCTCTCAACGGCGCTCTGAGGCTGCTCAGCCTTCTTTGCGCCCTCCTCGCTCTTTGCCTTCTCCTCCGTCCTCTGCGCCGTTGTGCCCTCCTCCATGAAGTCAAGGATGTTCCTGCGCCTCTTGCTGGGCGCCTCGCCTGGCTTAGCGCTCCGCGTAGGCTCCTCCTGGCGCTTGGCCTGCTCGCCCCTGTCGCTGCCCGGCTCTTCCCTCCTGGCGCCCTCCTGGTTTATCGCCCTCTCAAGTTCCTTCAGGAAGTCATCTAGGTTCGGCTTCCTTTTTCCCTTGCTGTCTCCCTCAGGCGTCAGGTTCAGCCCCTTAGATGTACCTTAGGGCTGCGGCCTATTAAGGGCCCTATCCCTCAGGAACCCACGCTGCAATTAGGAATGGCCAGCGTTAAGAATGCCTAAAAAGGTCGCGAAGTCCCTCTAGAACTCTTAAAGTCAGGCCTCTAGAGGGTTCACCGTGTACTTTATGTTGTCTATGAACCTCAGCCTCTTTGGTATCGGCGGGTGAGTGGCGAAGATCTCCTGCACGGGGTCCGTCTTCTCGTTCTTTATCCTCTCTATCAGCTGGTCGACGTCGTAGTTCCTGTACCTGCTCAGGTCAGGCTCCATCCTCCTTCTCCAGGGCCACGCGTCCTCGTCTGGCTCGTAGAGGAAGCCGCCGTTTATCTCGACGAAGGGCGCCACTATGAACAGGGCCTTAAGGGTTGAGTTTGTGCTCGAGTTGACCTGGTGCTTGAAGTAGGAGTTGCCTTCAACAGCTATGTGCAGGCGCGCGAGGGCCCTCTGTATCCTCCTCGGCGAGGTAACCATGGCGCTGTTTGCGTCAGCGTAGTACTCCCTCAGCCTGTTGAAGTTGCCTACAAGGAACCTGAAGACGACGCCGGCCATAACAAGTACTATGCCTACGAGCGCCAGCAACAGGGCTCCCCCGCCTCCTCCTCCGTTTCTGCCCCTACCCTCACCTCCTCCGCCCATGCCGCCGAAGAACCCGCTCCAGATAAGCATCTGCCCCAGGTAGTAGACCGCCAGGGGTATGACGCTCAGGGCCAGTATCCAGGAGACGTCCCTGTGCCTCAGGTGGCCGACCTCGTGGCCCAGCACGGCCTCAACCTCCTCGTCAGGCATCAGGCTGAGGAGCCCCCTTGTAACGGCCACGTAGCTCCCGGAGACAGGGCTCCCGTAGGAGAAGGCGTTAGGTATGTTGGTCTCGGCTATCCTCAGCTTCGGGGCCTTTATGTGGCTGCGCTTAGCAACCTCATCAAGCATGGCCTGGTACCTCTTCTCCTCCGGCGTCTTCGGCGGGTGGGCCCTGTACGCCAAGTTTATGAAGAAGGGCGAGAGGAGCCACTGGATCAGTATTATGAAGAAGGTGAATATGACCGCTGACGTTACGAGGTACACGCCCGCGGAGGCGCCGAAGGAGAAGCCGAAGATATAAGCGAACAGCCAGGCTACCCCTATGAAGACGCCGATGCCAGCGAGGACTATCGCTAGGGCGGTTATAGCCATTGAAGCCCTAAGGCTTGAGAGGCTCTTAGGCTCGCCCTTTATAGCCTTAGGGGCTATGGCTGCCATTGCGGCCACAGCCCCTCCGGCCGCTATTGATGTCAGTATGAGGAGCCACCAGTATGCCATCATGAAGGCGAAGAGCCCCATGAAAGGGCTATAGATTATCATGGTGCGGTCCCTTCTAGATAACCCCTTGATTGAGCGCTTAAAAACCTTGTTATGTCCCGGGGCTGTGTCCTAGAGCTGGGAGGTGTTTCAGAACCTCGCATCAGCAGGGCGTCGCCCTGGAAGACCTCAGGCTTGCACTAAGTGCATATCCCACTGCAGCCCTAGAGCCTTATGGTAGGCCTGATTTAAGGCCGCGAGGGCTCTCAGAAAAGCTTTTATATGAGCTTTAGGCCTATAACAAATCAGCCCAAATGTCTAGGCTAGAGGTGTCCCAAATGGTCTGTGAGGGCGCACCTGAGGTAAGGATAGGGAAGAAGCCTGTAATGAACTATGTTTTGGCAGTCCTGACCACCTTGATGGAGCAGAACGTTAACCAGGTCGTGATAAAGGCCAGAGGAAGGAACATCACCAAGGCCGTTGACACCGTCGAGATAGTAAGGAGCAGGTTCGCCAAGAACGTCGCCATAAAGGGCATTGACATAGGGAGCCACGACATAACTGTCACAGACCCACAGACGAACCAGCAGAAGACCAGGAGAGTCAGCAGCATAGAGATCTGCATAGGCAAGAGCTGAGGGCTGCCAAGCTGACAGGTCAAATGGAAAGAACGTTTTTAACAAAGGTCAATATGACCTGGTACGTCCCCTCGATGTCTATCCTCGTGGTGTCTATAACTAGGTCATAGCTTGACAGGTCCCTGACGTCTATACCATAGTACCTAGCAAACCTCTCCCAGTGGCTTATCTCCCTCTGCGAGGCCTCCGCCAAGGCCTCAGAGTCCGCCTTAGAGTCCCTTGAGGCTATCCTCCTAGCCCTCTCGGGCAGCGAAGCCTTGATGTATATGGTCACGTCCGCGACGTCCCTCAAAAGCCAGCCGGCCAGGTGGCTGTCTATAACGACGCAGCCCCTCCTGGCCTCGGCCAGGGAGTCCATGTCTATGGACAGGTCAATCGAGGGGTCCTTCTCCGCCATCCTGTTAAGCTCCATGAGGCTGACGCCCAGCTTCTCAGCTAGCTTCCTGAAGGCATGGCCTGTCGTGTAGTACCTGAGCCCCAGGTCAGCGGCGAGCCTCCTCGCGTACGTTGACTTGCCGGAGCCCGGCTGGCCTGAGATAACTATTACGGGTCTGCGCCCCTCGCTGCAGGCTGAGGCCAAGCTGCACACTCTCCTTAATCATTAGCCCGGCTGGTATATCAGCTTAATAGTTCTTAAGCCGCGGGGTGCAAGGGGAAGGGTGCTTGACTCAGGAGGCCAGGAGGTCAAGGTACTTAATTATTATAGCGGTCGCCCTGGTAGTCATACTGGTCGCCACTAACATAGCGTGGTACGCCAGCTACCTCTCACTGCAGTCAAAGTACAACGAGGAGGAGCGCAGGCTCACTAACATGACATCCTATGCCATAGCAAGCGCGAAGCTCCTGAACTCAACCGTGAAGCTGCTGAAGGCCTACCAGAACCTCACGAGCTACCTGAACTCCACGCTCCACGCAGCAATGGCAGAGAGGTCGCTGCAGGCCGTCAACTCCTCGCTTGAGCTCAACCTGATAGCTGTGAAGACCTTCGACGTTGCTGTAAACTTAACGGTTGAGGCGAACGTGAGCCCGTTTGCGCGCTACGAGCTCTCAAGGGCAGCCTCGCAGGCTGCCAACATGACGGTTGAGGCCGTCAAGGCCATAGGTTTCATAGGGGCTGAGATAGGGGCCAACTCCACGTTCCAGGGATACGTCTCACAGGCGGAGGGCGCCGCTGAGAACCTCTCAGCCATAGCGGAGTCCCTGCAGAACGGGCCCGACCCAGGCCTACAGGGTCAGCTGACCCAGCTGACCACGACCTTCCTGGAGTCGCTGCTCAGGGCCGAGCAGTACATCATAGCTCTTGCTCGGAGTCAGAGTACTTCTTGAAGAGGGAGCGGCAGAGCAGCGTCTCCTCTATGTTGCTCACGATCTTAGCCACGTCAAGGGTCTTGGCGAGCAGGTAGGCGTAGGCTGCGCTTGAGGCGCTAACTATATCGCTGAGCTCACCCTCTATGTCAAGGAGCATCCTGAGCTTTGAGTATGCCTCCTCCTCCTTCTTTATGCTCGGGGGCTCAACTCCCATTGATGCTGCCACCAGGGAGACCTCAAGGACCTGGAGGAGGAACTTCACCCTCTCCCTCTCGCTCTGCGACAGCTGCCCCTCAAGGGCCACTAGATCCTTGGCGAGCTTATAGAAGGCATCATTAACAAGTATCATGAGGCCGACGCCAGCCATGAGGAGCCTGTTAAGGTGCTCCTGGGAGACACCGTAGTCGACGCCGCTCGCCCCGGACCTCAGCATCCTGAAGGCCTGCCCCTTAAGATCCCTATATATGCTCTCAAGCTCCTGCTCCGTCATCCTGCTCCCCTCCAGGTGCTGCGAGAGCCTTTCAAAGGCGGCTGCCAGGCCCCTGCCGTAGTTGGCCAGCGAGCTCGCCACGTCGCCCTTATAGTCCTCTATGGAGGCGTTGACCTCATAGACGCTGTTGAGATAGACCTTTATGCTATCATTGCTGAGGGCCTGGGAGACCTTGCTTATCTTCTCCACGATGTCAGCCCTTATGGGCCTATTCGAGTAGAACGTGAGTCCGTCGAGGCCGGAGAGGTACGCGCAGAAGACAACGCGGCCGAGGTGCTTGCACACGTTCACGTGCTTTAAGGAGAACGACGCGGTCAGCAGTCTCCCCTTAACGGAGGGCATTACCACAAGCTTGTCGCCGTCCTCAACAACTGTCACCATGCTGCCCGCCTTAAGCCCGTGCGACCTGGCCCAGTTGCGGGGAAGCGTAATTATGAGCGATGAAGTGCCGAGCCTCTGGACCTTGCGCGGGAGTACGCGGCCGTCAGAGGGGGCCTCCTCAGAGGACATGGACCTCAAGCAGCTCCCTTGTAAGTATACAGGGAGTGGGTCAGATAAATGTACAGCGGTTTAAAAACTTCCAAGGTGACATAATAAATACGTATGCATACACTTAATGAGATGGTAACCAGTGGGATTTGTACAAAGATCTTTTTACCTGAGAATGCTAACTAAAATTTTTAACCTAGTGTGCAAAGAGTTACCTTGCCTGTGAGGCCAGAATGGGCGAGGCCGAGGCGTCAGGTGAGCCTGAGTTCCTTGAGGTTCAATACATAGATATCCCAGGCATTCTCAGGTCCGTCGTAATACCATACCAGAGCTATAAGAAGAAGGTGGACGGCTTCATAGCGGCCTTTGATGGAAGCAGCGTTGATGGATTTGAACCCATTAACAGAAGCGACCTGCTGCTGATGGCTGACGCCTCAACGTTCGCGAGGATACCATGGAGGCTCGAAAGGGCGAGGGTGCTTGGTAAGATATACTCTCCTGACGGCGCCAGGTACCAGAAGGACCCAAGGTACGTGGCCGAGGCCGCTATGAGCTACCTGGCGGACAAGGGCTACAGGCTGCTTGCGGGCGCGGAGGTGGAGTTCTTCCTGTTCAGGTCCCTCAAGGTTGACGTCATAAACCCGCTGAGGGGGACGGGCTACTCAGTGGTGAGCCAGGAGCAGCCGTGGGACACGGAGTCGCCCCACGCCGTCACTAAGAGGGCCTACCACCTGCCTGAGCCCATGGACTCCCTTGAGGCTGTCAGGGAGAGAATGCTGAGGTACTTCAGGGCCTTCGGCTATGACTTCAACGCCACCCACCACGAGGTCGCGGTCTCCCAGTCGGAGGTGAGCGTCAAGGCTGGCGATCCCCTGTTCGTGGCCGACGAGATAGTCACGTTTAAGCTGGTCGCCAGGCAGGCCGCCAGGGAGAGCGGCATGGTTGCCGTCTTCCTGCCGAAGCCGCTCTTCGGTGACAACGGGAGCGGTCTTCACTTCCACCTGAGCCTGTGGGACGCTAAGGGCAGCAACCTCTTCGTCGGCGAGGACGGCAGCCTCTCGCAGCTGGCAAGGTACTTCATAGGCGGCATACTGGAGCACGGCAGGAGCCTTGCGGCCATCGTGGCGCCAACCGTTAACAGCTACAGGAGGCTGGTGCCTGGCTACGAGGCCCCAGTTTACCTGACCTGGGGGTACTCCAACAGGAGCACCGCTATAAGGGTGCCAGCCACGGGCGGCTCCAAGGACCTCACCAGGGTTGAGTTCAGGAGCCCTGACCCGCTCTGCAACCCCTACCTTGCGCTCTCAGCCACCTTCCTGGCTGGCTACGACGGTATAGTTAAGAAGATAGAGCCAGGCGACCCGGTCAGCGAGAACGTCTATGAGTTCAAGGATGAGGGCAAGCTGAGGACGCTGCCCAGGAGCCTTGACGAGGCCCTTGACGAGCTTGAGAGCGACCATGAGTACCTTCTCCCGGTGATGGGCAAGGAGCTCATAGACTCCTACCTTGAGGTCAAGAGGAGGGAGGCCGCTACCTTAAGGATGCACCCATCGCCGATGGAGCTCTACATGTATATGAGCTATTGACCTTAGTTATAAAGGAAAACGTTATTTAAAGCTTGTTATATTAGTCGGTTTCTCTGCTGCCTGCTAGCCTTAAGCAGGCTCCACGTGTATTATGCTGGTCGGGCAGCTCTGCGCCGCGGCGTCGGCACAGTCCTTCATGTCATCCGGGATCTGGCCGTGGTTTATGTCGTTGGAGTCCGTCCTCCACTTGGCTATTATCTGGCTCTTCCCGTCAACGTCGCTCATCTCAAAAACGTCGCCGCACAGGCTGACGCAGACCATGTCGGCTATGCAGTTATCCCTTGGGTCTATGCTTACCTTGAGCATGCGCACGCACCCTCTGTGCGTTTTGATTGAACCAGTAGAAAAGCCTTGCTTATCAAGAGTCCTCCTTTAATAACACCTGTCCATCATCTTTGGTAAGGCTTCCTGTGCGCTACCTGAAGTGAACATAATATACATGCATGGTAGCGTGGCGCCGCCTGCGCCTAAGGGATGGACCTAAAGGCGTGCATTAATTAAGTACCACACAAGGGGCCGCTCAGTGACCTTGAAGGGCCTGTTAAGATTAAGTGGCGCGCGTATGCATCTATAATAGTCCCTGCAGATAAAGCCAGACGCGGTGCTGACCGTGCCCCTAGCAGCATATGAGGAGGAGATACTCGGCTACAACTTCATAGAGTACGGGGAGCTGGGTAGGCCGAAGTACCTGGTACTTGGCATACCTGACGCTGGCTTGGTGGGCCCCATAGCGTCAAGCCACATGGTGAACAGACTTAACATGAACGACGTTGTCGGCATAGAGAGCTACGGCTACCTGCCCCCAGCAGCCGTCGTGGTCAACGGCTCCGTTAAGTACCCCCTCAGGATATACGTTAGCAACGACATGGCGGTCCTCGTGACCGAGATCATGCCAGTGGCCAGCGGCATAGTGCCCCTCTCAATAGCCATAGTGGAGTTTGCTAGGAAGAGGGGCATTGAGTACATAGTTGGCATGTCGGGCCTTGGCAACCCTGACAGGGCTGAGGTGCAGCCCTCGCTCTACTGGCTCTCCACGACGCCCCAGGCCGAGTCGCTGGCGTCGTCCCTTAAGGATGTGGGTAAGCCCTTCCCTGGTGGCCTCATAGTAGGCCCCTACGCAACTATACTGAAAGAGTCCGTCAAGAGGGGGGTTAACACGCTGCTCCTCATGGCTGAGTCCTTCATTGACATACCTGACCCCGAGGCGGCCGCGGTGGCCCTCCAGGGGCTCTCAAAGGTCACGGGCGTTAGCGTCGACGTCAGCCAGCTCCTTCAGGAGGCCGAGACCCTGAGGCTCAGGTTACAGGGCATGGCTAAGGAGGCTAAGGACGCCCTGGCCAAGGTAGGTAAGGGGTATGAGTACAGGGCGCCGCTAATATACAGCTAAGGGGATCAGTCGTGTCCTACGACGACATATTTGAGCGCATGCGGAAGAGGGCGCTGAGGATAGTGCGTGACATGATGTCAGACCTTGACGAGATGGAGGCATGGATGAGGTCGATGATAGATGACATGGAGGAGCAGGTGAGGCCTGAGGACCTGTTCAACAGCAGGCTGTCAGAGCTCAGCAGGGGGGCCCTCACGCCGCTCGTGAGCTTCCACGACAAGGGGGATCGCCTCGTCATAGTTGTTGACCTCTCGGGCTCAGATCCCCGCACTGTTGACGTGAGGCTCGGCAGGCAGAGCATCTCCGTGAGGGCACAGATAAGGAGTGAGGTTGTCAGGAGGGCCTTCGGCCAGGCCTCGTGGGCGAGGAAGGTGAGCTACTACAGCGGTGAGTACCCCCTGCCGGAGCTCGTGGACCCCAGCACGGCTAAGTCAGAGCTGAAGGGGGGCCTGCTTATAATAACTGTCAGGAAAGCGCCCTCATGAGCTTCCGTTGCTCTGGCCTCCGCCGCTCTGCCCCTTGTCTAGAGACTCCTTAAGAATTTCTGCTATGTCCTTAACCTCGAAGTTGAACTTGTTGGCCTCGGCCCTGAACATGGTGTTGCAGAACGGGCAGGCCACAGAGACCACTCTCCTCTGCGCTCCCTCGCCGAGGGTCTTAGAGGCCTCATCAGCCCTCATGGCTGAGAGGCGCTCCCCCCTCTTCACCTCATAGAAGAGCTGGCCCCCTCCTCCGCCGCAGCAGAAGCTCCTTGACCTGTTCCTGGGCATCTCCTTTATCCTGAGCCCTGTTGACTCCACGACGCTCCTCGGCTCCTCGTATACCCCGTTCCACCTGCCGAGGTAGCACGGGTCATGGTAAGTCACGGCCATGTTAAGCTTCTTAGTGGGCTTTAGCCTGCCGTCCTTGACTAACTTTGCTAAGACAATGGAGTGGTGCTCCACCTGCAGGCTGTCAAGCACCTGCGCCAGCTTTGCCGTATCTGGGTTCTTGGCAAGGTAGCCCCTGTAAAGCTTGTAGTTGTTCTTGAAGTTGTTGAACCCGTGCGGGCAGCTGACCAGGAGCTTCTTGAACTTGTACTTGCTAAGCACCTCGAGGGCCTGCTTCATGAGCTCCACGTAGAGGGCCTCGTCACCTACAGACCTCGCTGGCTCGCCGCAGCAGCCCTGCTCGACCGGGACCGCCACCTTGAGCCCAGCGGTCCTCAGCAGCTCTATAACCGCCTCGGCGACAGGCCTTAACCTTGGGTCATAGGATGTTGTGCAGCCGATCCAGTATAGGTAGTCGTACTCCTCGCCCTCCTTTGCTATTATGTCGTCGCCAAGCCTCTGGGCCAGCTCGTTCAGCCACTGCTCCTTGTCATAGGGGTTGGCCCCGAGAGGGTTGCCTGTCTGCTGAAGCCTGTAGAGCGCGTCAAGGGCGTCCTTGGGCACGTCCTCTGAGCCTATGCTCACCATGCCCCTCCTCACGTCAATTATCGTGTCGACGTGGTGTATGGTCACGGGGCACTCGTACACGCAGGCGCCGCAGGTGACGCAGCTCCAGATGGCCTCAGGGTTGACCTGAAGCTTCCCGCTTCCCCAAGCCTGCTGGTCCCAGAGGCCCTCCCTCATAGCTTTGTCTAGGGTAACTATGACGTCCATGGGGCTCAGGGGCTTCCCAGACGCGTAGGCCGGGCAGGCGTTAGTGCACCTCATGCACGAGGTGCAGGCGTCAAAGTCCAGGCGCTGCTTCCAGGTGGTGTCAGAGAGCTTTACAACGCCCAGGGGCCTGCCCTGCTCTATCCTCTGGTCAAGGTCCGTGACGGGCTTGACTCCCTGGGGGGCCTGGCCCTGCCTCTGGAAGGTGACGTTGAGCGCCGCGGCGTATATGTGCCACAGGTTTGTGAACGGTATTATCGCAAGGGCTGCCATAGCTATGCTCATGTGGAAGAGCCAGAGCCCCCTGTAGATCTCCTGCAGGGTCGGTATTGGGACCGTCCTGGCCCACATGAAGACCAGGTAGCCAATTGGGTCAAACCAGGGCCTCTCCCAGGTGTAGCGGTAGGCAACGCCAGCTATGCCGTCCACCAGGAAGCCCGTGACGACTATTATGAGCAGGAGCGCCTGCACAAGGTAATAGTAGGGGTCCTGGGGAAGGTTCGGCGTCAGCCTCAGGCTTCTCCTGACTATAGCTATCGATACCCCAACTATCACCATAGCCCCCGCTATGTTGTTGAGCAGCTTATAGCCGTAAAACACGTCGCCTGTCAGGAAGACAACAAAATGCGCGTTTATGGCCCTGAGAAGCGTCGCTATGAAGAGCCAGCTTATGCCATAGAATATGAGCGCGTGCATGGTGCCCGGGAAGCGCTGCCTGAGGACCTTCCACTGGAGCAGCGCGAACTTGACGAAGTTCTTGAGGGCGGCGACCACGGAGTAGCCCGGCGGCCAGAACATGAGCTTCCATCTCGGTAGGCCATGGGTCCAGCGGCGGTACCCCTCATATGCGGCGTAGAGGAGCCATAGAAACACGACGAGGCCTACTGCATAGACTATAGCTTCGTAGCCTCTTACCCACGCAAAGTTTACAATGCCTATATACGTCAAGCTGAGCGCCGCGGCCTGAACCGTAACCTTGATATAAAAGTGTTGAATAGCGCTCGTACCTTAACTCTTGGCACTTCTGGGCTTAAGGCCTGCTACGGGCGCCCTGACAGCAGCGCTTTTATTTTGTGTACAAAGGTCATCAGATATAGGGCTGGACGTGGAGCTGAGCCTCTTCGTCACGAGGGAGGTCCCGTTCCCAGCGTTTGACCAGCTCAAGGCCATGTTCCAGAGGGTTGATGTCTGGAAGGAGTACAGGCCGCCCACCAAGGAGGAGCTCATAGCTAATGCCAAGGGGCACCAGGCGCTTGTTACCATGCTTGAGGATAAGGTGACGTGCGACGTGATAGAGGCACTGAGCCCTGAGCTCAGGATAATAGCTCAGTACGCAGTTGGCTATGATAACATAGACCTTGAGTGCGCCACGAGGCATGGCGTCTACGTGACCAACACCCCAGAGGTGCTGACTGACGCCACTGCGGACCTCACGTGGGCCCTGATACTGGCCGTGACGAGGAGGGTTGTTGAGGCAGATAGGTTCGTGAGGGACGGTAGCTGGAAGCGCTCAGGGACCGCCTGGCACCCAACCATGATGCTGGGCTACGACCTCAAGGGCAAGGTCCTGGGCATACTCGGCGCCGGCAGGATAGGCAGTGCGGTGGCCAAGAGGGCCCTCGGCTTCGACATGAAGATAATATACTATAACAGACATAGGGTGCCAGAGGTGGAGGCCCTGGGAGCCAGGTACGTCGACCTTGAGACCCTGTTCAGGGAGAGCGACATACTTACGATACACACGCCCCTGACCCCTGAAACCCAGAACCTGGTTAACGAGTCCAGGCTGAGGCTTATGAAGAGGACGGCCTTCATTATAAACACCGCCAGGGGCAAGATAATTGACCTCGACGCCCTCTACAAGGCCCTGAAGGAGGGCTGGATAGCCGGGGCCGGGCTTGACGTGTACCCAAGCGAGCCCTTGGACCCCTCCCATCCCATTACAAAGCTTAGCAACGTGGTTCTTGCCCCTCACATAGGCAGCGCTACCATAGAGACCAGGGCCAGGATGGCAGAGACTGTCTATAGGAACCTGGAGGCATTCTACAGGCGGCAGAGGCCGCCGACCCTTGTTAACGAGGGTGTCCTGAGGGTCAGGCCACCAGGCTTCTGAGCAGTTCTAAGGGTCCCCTGCAGTTTAGGCTGACCTCCTCCCCGCCCTAAAGGGCGAGGGCTCCCTTAGGGCGGCTCACTGGTTTGCGGCTTACCGCCTTCACCTTCATCGTATCATGGCTGGCGGGCGCGGTAAGCGCCCACCCCGCCCCGCTCGTCCAGCGGTAGGCCGCGGGCCGGGCCTTCGGCCCTTTACCCCTACCCCTCGCCAGGGGTTGCCCTCGACCCCTCCCAGCTCCCAGGGATTCGGGGATATGCGGGCCCCTGTTGGGGCATCCCCTTGCGGGGACACTATTTGCTCCGTGCAACTTTAAGTGCTCAGATGTTCTATGTTTTACCCCGCCCCTTCCAGGGGCGGGGCTTGCCTCTCGCTTCTGTCAGTCGGGCCGAGAGCACAGAGGCCTGGCCCCATCCTGAGGGGCGAAAGCCTCTAACCCCATAACGGGGTTTTTGAGGGGAAAAAGCAAGAAAGGGCTGTCACTCGCCTACTGGGCCCTTTATGCCGAGCTTCTCCCTCACGGCCGCCTGGGCCGCCGCCAGCCTTGCGGCGGGCACCCTGAAGGGCGATGCGCTCACGTAGTCGACGCCGGCGCCGTGGAAGAATATCACTGAGGCCGGGTCTCCGCCGTGCTCGCCGCAGACGCCGACCTCAAGCCTCGGGTTGGCCTCCTTGCCCTCCTCGGTGGCTATCTTTACAAGCCTCCCGACGCCCTTGGGGTCTACGGTGTCGAACGGGTCGCTTGGCAGTATGCCCTTCTCAAGGTACTGGGCCATGAACTTGTTCTCAACGTCGTCCCTGCTGAAGCTGAAGGTTGCCTGCGTCAGGTCGTTGGTGCCGAAGCTGAAGAAGTCCACCTCCTTGGCGATCTCGCTCGCCGTCAGGGCGGCCCTCACGGTCTCTATCATGGTGCCTATCTTTACGTTGAGCTTGACGCCGTACTCCTTCTCCACGTCCTCCAGGGCGGGCAGTATGGCGTTGTTCTTGACGAACCTTATCTCATTGACGTCAGCGACCTGCGGCACCATTATCTCGAGCACCGGGTGCTTGCCCTCCCTTAAGAGCTCGGCGGCCGCCTCGGCCATGGCCCTCGTCAGGTAGTAGTAGATCACCGGGTAGGTGACTCCAACCCTCACGCCCCTGTGTCCCATCATTGGGTTGGCCTCCTGCAGCGCCTTGACCCTGTTGTAGAGATCCTGGAGCTCAGCTATCTTCTGGTCCAGCTGCTTTGCCTCAGCGGAGTTGCCGGAGGCCTCCGCCTTCCCCTTCTGCTCCCTCAGCTCGTAGATCTGGGTCAGCAGCTCCTCGCCTGAGGGCAGGAACTCGTGGAGCGGCGGGTCTATGAGCCTTATCACCACCGGCTTGCCGTCCATTATATCGAGCATCTCCTTGAAGTCAGGCTTTATCATGTCGGCGAGCTCCTTCATGTGGGCCTCCCTCTCCTTGTCGTCGGCGGCCAGGATCACCTTCCTGAGGGCCTCGAGCCTCTCCGGCTTCCTGAACATCCTCTCTATCCTCAGCAGCCCTATGCCCTCAGCCCCGAACTTCCTGGCCATCATGGCGTCCTCAGGGACGTCGGCGTTGGCCCTGACGCCAAGCCTCCTCTCCTCGTCAGCCCACCTCAGCAGCTCGTCGAGCCAGCCGCCTATCTCAGGGGTCACTGTGGGCAGCTGGCCCAGGTAGACGTTGCCGCTGTTGCCGTCAATTGTCACCCAGTCGCCCTCCCTAACGGTGGTCCCGTTGACCGTGAAAGCCTTCGTCCCGTAGTCTATCTTTATGGCCTCAGCGCCCACGACTGCGGGCTTACCTATGGCCCTCGCAACTATGGCCGCGTGTGATGTGAACCCTCCCCTCGAGGTCAGCACGCCCTGGGCGGCGTAGAAGCCGTGGACGTCGTCCGGCTTCGTCTCAACCCTAACAAGTATTACCTTCTTGCCCTGCCTCGCCCACTCAACCGCCGTGTCAGGGTCGAAGACCACCTGGCCGCTGGCTGCACCGGGCGAGGCCGCCAGGCCCTTGGTTATGGGGTTCGCCTTGACCTTGGGGTCTATCGTCGGGTAGAGGAGCCTCCTGACCTGCTCGGGGTCGACCTTCAGCAGGGCCTCCTCCTTGGTCAGCAGGCCCTCCTTCACCATCTCAACGGCGGTCCTGACCCTTGCAAGTGGCGTCATCTTGGCGGGCCTGTTCTGAAGGAAGTACAGCTTGCCCCTCTCCACCGTGAACTCTATGTCCATTACGTCCTTGTTCACCTGCTCGAGCTTCTTGCCGGCCTCTATGAGCTGGCTGTAGACCTCAGGCATCCTCTTCTTCAGCTCCTCAAGCCCCAGGGGGGTCCTTATGCCTGCAACGACGTCCTCACCCTGGGCGTTTGGCAGGAACTCGCCGTAGGGCCTGTCCTCGCCGGTGGCCTGGTCCCTGGTGAAGTAGACGCCCGTGCCCGAGTCCCAGCCCATGTTGCCGAAGACCATGGTGACCACGTTTACTGCCGTGCAGTCAGCCATCTCAGGGGTTATTTCGTTGGCAATCCTGTAGAAGATGGCCCTCGGGTTCATCCATGACCTGAAGACCGCCCTTATGGCGAGCTCGAGCTGCACGTAGGGATCCTGCGGGAAGTCCTGGCCCCAGAGCCCCCTCACGAGCCCCTTGTACTCGCCCACCAGCTCCTTTATGAGCTCAAGGGAGCGGGCCCAGAGCCTGGGGGCCACATCCCTGGGAGGCTGGGCGTCAAGCCTTGGGGTGTACTCAGGGTAGAGCCTCCTTATGGCGTCAAGCTCGTCCTTATAGGTGGTCTCCGCCTCCCTGGCCAGCTGCTCGCTCCTCCTGTCGAAGGCCTCGTTGAAGGGCTTCTCGTCGAGGGCGAGGACTATCCTGGCGAACATCTGTATGAACCTCCTGTAGGCGTCATAGGCGAACCACTCGTTGTTGGTGGCCCTCGCGAGGGCTACCACGCTCCTGTCGTTAAGGCCGAGGTTGAGCACGGTGTCCATCATGCCGGGCATTGAGAGGGCCGCCCCTGACCTGACTGAGACCAGGAGCGGTATGCCCTCCTCGGAGCCGAACCTCTTGCCCGTCCTCCTCTCGAGCTCGCGCACGTGCTCCTTGACGTCCTCCATGAGGCCCTGCGGCAGGTCGCACTGGTCTATGAGGCCCCATATCCTCTTTACGACCTCGTCCCTCACGGAGGGCGGCGGGTTGCTCCTCAGCGTCCTCTCGAGCTCATCGATCTCAGCCCTCCTCGAGGCGTAGAACCTCCTGCACGCCTCCGTGGTTATTATGAACCCTGGGGGCACCGGGAGGCCTATCTGGGTCATCTGGGCAAGCGAGGCGCCCTTGCCGCCAAGCAGTTTCTTGTCCTTCCAGTCGGCCTCCTCAAACCACAGCACAAGGCCTGTTCTAGGCAACTCAGCCCACTTCCGACTGGGCAGTGTACGCGTCTTTTTAAAAGCTCAGCTTTCAGATGCTCAAACTTCCGCCGTGAACGGGAGGCAGGATGGAGACGAAGTCGCCGTCTGAGAGCTTAACCTGGGAGGCCGCCGAGGGGCTCACCGACCTGCCGTTGACAAGCACTAGGAGCTTCTCGCCGGCGACCTCGAACAGCCTCCTGCCGTGGGCGGCCTCAAGCCTTGATAGCAGGTCCTCGAGCGTTGAGCCCTCAGCCAGCTCCACGGCCTCCTTTGATGCACCAGCTATTGAGACCAGCTCGCCGCCGTAGAGCACGGTGACCCTCAAGCTTCCCGGCCCGCCTGAGGGAAGCGCCTAGGGCCTTTAAGGGCCAGCACGTAGGCCGCGGACCTTGAAGGCCCTTGGTAAGGTTTTTAACATGTCGCTCAACCCACGCCAGGGGGTGCCCTTGCCTAAGTTTGAGAACCCCGTGATAAGGGAGCTCCTTGACAGGTACAGGAGGCTCTGGGCCCTCAACCACGCCATGGCCCTCATGGGCTGGGACGAGGAGACCTACATGCCCCAGAGGGGCGTTGAGGAGAGGGCCGTGGCCACCGCCGAGCTCAGGGCCCTCTACCAGGAGCTGCTCCTTAGCGATCAGTTTTCCTCTCTCGTGGAGAAGGCCAAGGCCCAGGAGAACCTCAACGACTACGAGAGGGGCGTCGTGAGGGTAGTCGACAGGGAGCTGAGGATAGCCAGGAGGGTGCCGCCGAGCCTGACCTATGAGATGGCCAAGACGTCCTCGGAGGCCTTCGTGGCCTGGAGCGAGGCGAAGAAGAGGTCCGACTTCAGCGCGTTCAGGCCGTACCTGCAGAAGCTCATAGACCTGAACAGGCAGATGGCCGAGAAGCTGGGCTACGAGGAGGTCCCATACGACGCCCTCCTTGACCTCTACGAGGAGGGCCTGAGGACCAGGGACGTGAAGGCCGTATTTGACGTCCTGGGCCCAGGCCTCAGGGGGCTGCTCGACAAGGTAATTAGCGACGGCTACTACACAAAGCCCAGCCCCCTGGAGGAGGCCAGGTATGATGAGCAGGCCATGAGGAGGGTCAACGCTAAAGTCCTTGAGCTCCTCAGCTTCCCTCAGGACAGGGCGAGGCTTGACGTCAGCCCACACCCGTTCACCACAAACATGGGGGTCAACGACGTCAGGATAACGACGAGGTACGAGGGCTTCGACTTCAAGAGGAGCCTCTTCAGCGTTGTCCACGAGTTCGGCCACGCGACCTACGAGCTCCAGGTAGACCCTGAGCTCGCAATGACTCCCATAGGGGGAGGGGTGAGCCTCGGGGTCCACGAGGGGCAGAGCAGGTTCTGGGAGAACGTCGTGGGCAGGAGCAGGGCCTTCGCCTCCCTGATCAAGCCCGCCCTTGACCAGGAGCTGGGGCTGACCAAGGACCTGAGCGAGGAGGACGTCTACCGCTACTTCGCGACAGTGAGGCCCAGCCTCATAAGGACGGAGGCTGACGAGGTGACATACAACCTCCACATACTCCTCAGGTTCGAGCTCGAGCAGCTGATGATAAACGGCGAGGTCAGGGTTGACGACCTGCCCGAGATGTGGAACGAGGAGAGCGAGAAGCTGATAGGGGTCAGGCCCAGGAACCACGCCGAGGGCATACTACAGGACATCCACTGGGCCCACGGCACAATAGGCTACTTCCCGACCTACACCCTTGGGAACATAGTGGCGTCGATGATGTACTTCGCCTTCAGGTCAAGGGTTGGCGACATCTACGAGCGCGTCGCAAAGGGTGACTTCGAGTCCATAAAGGCCTTCCAGAGGGAGCTGATACACAGGTACGGCGGCACCTACGCCCCCAAGGAGCTGCTCAGGAGGCAGCTGGGCGAGGAGTACAACGCGAGCAGGCTCCTGGACTACCTGAGCTCCAAGTACTTGACGCGCTAGCCCTAAGCCCTTTTACCTTCCCCCCTCTACCCTCTTGCGGCGCGCGGGTAGGGCCGGAGGGGCCGCCGCCCTCCCTCTGCCCGAGGGCGCAAGGCGGGGGCCAGTAACCTCGCCGCGGGCCAGGGGGCGGGCCGAGGCTCCCGCAGGCACGGTGAGCGCCCAGCCCGTGGGGTCAGCGGTGGCCGAGCGCCCGCCGGAGGACGGGCGTCGACGGCCTCAGCCGGGCTAACCTGGCCAGGCCCGGAAGGGAGCAACCTAGCCCGGCCGCTGTCGTTCGCGGTGCCTGGGCGCAAGGGGCGGCGGGGTCAAAGCCTGGCCCGTCCCCGAGGAACGCGGCGGGGGTCCGCGCGCCGTAGCTGGCTTATATCTTCGTCAAACATGGCAGCCATGGAGGCTGTAGGAGGTCCATGGGGTGACATAACGAGCGATAGACCTCACCCCTCAGGGCGGGGAGGAGGCCAGCCCCCAAGTTACAATCACTGTTTGCGATGCTGCCATCTTACACGCCCTGCGCGGCCGCGCTACACGCTATCAAACAATTTAACGCGGCCCGCACCTAGGCCCTGGGAGGCCGCTTGGCCAAGCTGTTCGGCACTGACGGCGTCAGGGGAGTAGTTGGGGACCTCATGACCCCCACCTTTGCCCTCAGAATGGGGCACGCCATAGGGGCATACTTCGGCAGCGGCTCAAGGGTACTCCTTGCCAGGGACGCCAGGGCCGCCGGGGACGCCCTTGCCAGGGCCGTGGCCGCGGGCCTCATGGCAGAGGGCGTCAAGGTCTACTACGCTGGCATGGTACCAACGCCCACCCTGCAGTACGGCGTCAAGGCGCTTGGCTTTGACGGCGGGGTTATGATAACCGCCAGCCACAACCCGAGGGAGTACAACGGGATAAAGGTCATAGAGCACGACGGCGTCGAGATACCGCACGAGAAGGAGGCTATAGTTGAGGACTACTACTTCAAGGGTCACGAGGCCAACCTGCCCTGGAGGTCAATGGTCTACGACGTGGCCGACGTAACTCAAGCAGTGATAGACACCTACGTGAGGGCCGTGGTCTCGCAGGTTGACGCCGAGCTCATAGCGAGGAAGGAGTTCAGGGTCCTGGTTGACTGTGCCAACAGCGTGGGGGCGGTGACGACGCCGCTGATACTTAGGGAGCTCGGGGCCAGGGCGCTCACGCTGAACTGCAACCTCGACCCAGGCTTCCCGGGCAGGAACCCTGAGCCGAACGAGGAGAACCTGGCGCTCACCCTCAGGTTTGTGAGGGAGGCCGGGGTTAACATGGGGGTGGCCCACGACGGGGACGCCGACAGGGCCATACTTATTGACGAGAGGGGCAGGCTTATATGGGGCGACAAGGCCGGGGCGCTGCTCACCAGGTTCGTAGCTGGGAGCGGCAGGTGGAAGGGCTACCCGCCCAAGACTTACACAGCGGTGTCAAGCAGCCAGCTCGTGGAGGAGTACCTTAAGCCGGTTGGCATAGGCGTCGTCTGGACCCCCGTGGGGAGCGTGACCATAGCAAGGAGCATACTGAGGGACGGGGGGGCCATAAGCGGGTTTGAGGACAACGGCGGCTACATGCACGTGCCGCACCACCCCGTGAGGGACGGAGGCATGACGACGGCCCTGGCCCTCCACATGCTGGCCAGCGAGGGCAGGAGCCTGGGGGAGCTCTACGACTCACTGCCCCAGTACTACGCCGTGAAGACTAAGGTGGAAGCCACGAGGGAGCAGGCCGCGTGCGGCGTTGAGGCGGTCAAGGAGGCCTTCTCCGGCTACAGGCAGATAACCATAGACGGCGTCAAGGTGATAGGCGACGACTTCTGGGTGCTCGTGAGGCCCAGCGGCACGGAGCCCATAATGAGGATATCAGCGGAGGCCAGGACGAGGGAGAGGGCTGAGGCCATAGCTGAGCAGGTGAAGGAGCTCTTCATGGCTAAGTGCAAGGGCGAGGGGAGGAGCCCTTGAGGTACTACTTCTTTGAGCTGTTGGCGTGCCCGGTCTGCAAGAGCCCTGACCTGGTGCTGGTGGAGTTCAGGGTCGACGAGGTCAAGGCCAACGTTGACCCAGCGAAGGTCAGGTGCAGGGACACCTGCTACTTCCTCAGGAAGCCCGCCTCGCAGGTGCCGCTGGAGACATGCGCCCAGTGCGTCAACAAGGACGTGGTTGAGGGGGTCCTCGTGTGCAGGAACTGCGGCAGGTGGTACCCAATAATTGACGGCATACCTAGGATGCTGGACGACAAGTTCAGGAAGGTCAAGGAGGACGTCGCGTGGCTGACCTCCCACATAGACAAGGTGCCCGAGGACGTGAGGAAGCTTATGAAGTGGCCTCCCCTTTCCCAGGGTGGTTAGGGGCAGCCCTCTCATCTCCCTCCAGCTCCATCCTCGCCTTAACAAACAACCGCTGGTGGGGCCTCAGCGCGAGGCAGCCGGTGAGGGGTGCCTCGCCGCTGGGCGCCCCCGCAAGACCATGGCACAAAGGTTATGATAGAACGCATTTAATTGCGCCCATTAATTACGCCGTGGTGTAACCTTGGGATCAGACGTCGACGCGCTGTTTGAAGCGATAGACAGGGGCGACGTGGAGGAGGTGCGGAGGCTGCTGAAGGTCCTGGGCCCAAACGCAAGGGGCAGGGATGGCACCACCCCGCTCCACGAGGCGGCGCTAAACGGCCTTGCGAACGTCGTCAAGCTGTTGCTCGACTCCGGCGCAGACCCGAACGCCAGGGACAGGCACAGGGTGACCCCGCTCCACGTAGCCGCGTACCACGGCCATGTGGAAGTTGTGAGGCTGCTCCTTGAGAGGGGGGCGGACCCCAAAGCCAAGGACGCCTTCGGCGTAACCCCCCTTCACGACGCCGTGCTCGGCAATAATAAGGGCAGCGCTGACGTCGTCATGCTGCTCATAGACAGGGGAGCAGACCCAAACTGTAAGGGCAGGGACGGCGATACGCCCCTTCACGTCGCCGCGTCCATAGATAACGCGGAGGCAGCTAGGGCGCTGCTTGATAGAGGGGCTGACCCGAACTCAAGGAATATGCACGGTCAGACGCCCCTTCACATCGCCGCGTCGGCGGGCAGCGTGAACGTCGCCAGGGCGCTTATTGAGAAGGGCGCTGACCTCAACGTCAGAGGCAGGGACGGCGAGACCCCGCTCCACGTCGCCGCGCTCAGCAGCAACAGGGGCAGCTCTGAGGTCGCCAGGGCCCTCCTCGGCGCCGGCGCAGACCCGAACGCCAGGGACAGGTATGGTGAGACGCCCCTCCACATAGCTGCGTATAACGGCAACGTGGACGTGGCAAAGGCCCTCCTCGACGCCGGGGCCGACCCAAACTCAAGGAAGGAGCGCGGCGTAACGCCCCTCCACATGGCCGCATACCACGGCCATGTGGAAGTTGTGAGGCTGCTCCTCAGCGCTGGGGCCGACCCCGGCCTGGCCGACGAGGAGGGCCTGACGCCCCTGGACGTCGCGGACGAGGAGGTCAGGGAGCTGATGGAGCGGAGGGTTAACCGCAAGGCCAACTAACGGCCCACGCCGTCACTGCGCCTTCACTGGGCCCCCTTCGGCCTCCCGCCGCGGCCCAGGCCCTGGACGACGCCGCCCAGCGTCGGGTCCTCGGACAGGGCGTTTATCACGGTGTCAGGGCTAACCGCGAGCTCAACAACCCTCGTCTTGCCGTACCTGCCCCTGCTTATCACCCTGCTGCTTATTACGCCGAGCATGTCAAGCTCCCCGAGCACACCAGAGGCCCTCCTGAGCGTCACCTCCTCAAGGCCGAGGGAGGAGGCCAGCTGCCTGTAGGCGTCGTATATCTCCCCTGTGGTGGCCCTACCCTCCGGCGACGACTCCGAGGCCCTAAGTATGGCAGCAAGTATGAGCTTGCCGTGCAGGGGCAGGGTCCTTATGACGTCGGTCGCCCTGTCCCTCTCTATCTCGAGCCTCGCCCTCCTGACGTGGTCCTCCGTGACCTTCGGCGCCCCCTCCCTCTCAGCTATCTCGCCCGCGACCCTGAGCACGTCGAGGGCCCTCCTGGCGTCCCCGTGCTCCCTCGCGGCCAGCGCCGCCACCAGCGGTATGACCCCCTCCTCAAGGGCCCCCTCGTTGAAGGCGGCCGAAGCCCTCTGGGAGAGTATGTCCCTCAGCTGCTCGGCGTTGTAGGGCGAGAACACCAGCTGCTCCTCGCCCAGGCTGCTCTTGACCCTCGGGTCGAGGGAGTCGAGGAGCTTGACGCTGTTCGTTATGCCTATGAGCGACACCCTGGCCCTCTGCAGGTACTCGTTCACCCTGGTGAGGTCGTACAGGACGTCGTCGCCCCTCCTGACGAGGAAGTCTATCTCGTCAAGCACAACTATGTAGACGCCCTCGAGTCTTGAGAGCCTCCTCACGACCCTTGAGAACAGCTCGCCTATGGAGAGCCCGGTGAAGGGCACCCTGAGGCCCAGCTGCTCCCCCATGTCTGCCAGAACCTTGTAGGGCGTCTCCCTCTGCCTGACGTTGACGTAGAGCCAGGAGACGCTGGCGCCCCTGGCCTTGGCCATCTCCTGCAGGCGCCTGAGCACGTACTTAGTGACGGCGGTCTTGCCGGTGCCTGTCAGGCCGTAGATGAAGGCGTTGCTGGGCCTCTCCCCCCTCAGCGCTGGGGCGACGACCTCTGCAAGCCTCTTTATCTCGGCCTCCCTGTGGGGCAGCTCGAGGGGCACGTAGTCAGGCAGCAGCACCTCCCTGTTCTTGAACAGCCTGCTCCTCGAGGCGGCCTCGAATATGTTGTCGATCTCGTCCAAGTGAAACACCGGCTCCAGAGGAAAACTTGGCCTAAGGGGGTGAGCGGGCCTCAGGGCCGGTAACACTGGGCGCGCACCTCTAGAAGTGGCCCCTGGTGGACCGGCCGGGACTTGAACCCGGGACCTCTCGGATGCCAACCGAGCGCTCTTCCAGCTGAGCTACCGGCCCACAGGGACCAGGGTTGAAGTGAATGGGTAGGGCATATAAAGGTTTAGCTTGGCCTCCAGGGCTTAGCGCGGCCCCTATACATCCTTAAGGTCAACATTTGTCACTCAGCCTGAGCCCTTGCCCGTGAGCGCCTTCCTGGCCCCTCCACCGTTCTTCTGACTGCGTCCAGCAGAAGGTCCTCCAAGTCTACGCCCTTCTCTTCCAGTCTCTTAATAGCCTCCTCTACTAGTTCCTTCCAACGACGTTATTGTTGGCTGCCCCTGGGCCGCAGCAGCACCTGCTGCTTAGGAGCCTTTTCCGGTAAATTTCACCAGGCCGCAGCGAGAGCCTAAATTAGTTGGCCGACCTCACCACCTGCTATGAGGACCTGGGGCGCCTGAGGTTGGAGGACATAAGCGTCAACACCAAGGTGCTTAGGGTTGACCCCCAGAACATAGACATGGACGCCGTAAGGGAGGCGGCCGAGGCCATAAGGAGGGGGGGCACGGTGGCCTTCCCCACGGAGACGGTCTACGGCCTCGGGGCCGACGCCTACAACCCTGAGGCGGCGAGGAAGGTCTTCATAGCAAAGAGGAGGCCCATGGACAACCCTCTCATAGTGCACATACACTCAATGGAACAGCTCTACGAGGTCGCCACCAGGATACCTCCTGAGGCTGAGAGGCTCGCCAGGAGGCTCTGGCCGGGCCCAGTGACCCTGCTCCTGTGGAAGGCCGAGAGGGTCCCCCCAGAGGTCACTGCCGGGAGGCCAACCGTCGCCGTCAGGATGCCGGCCCACCCCGTGGCCCTGGCCCTCATAAGGGAGAGCGGGGTCCCCATAGCGGCCCCGAGCGCCAACCTGGCCGGGAGGCCGTCGCCAACCACGGGGGAGCACGTCGTTAGGGACCTCTTCGGGAGGGTCGACGTCATACTTGACGCCGGCGAGACGGTCTACGGCGTTGAGTCCACGATAGTTGACCTGACCAGGGACCCGCCGGTGCTCCTGAGGCCGGGGGGCCTGCCTGTTGAGGAGGTGGAGAGGGAGCTTGGCAAGAGGGTTGAGGTGCCCCCGTTCGCCAGGGGCCTCGGGCAGGCCGACGTGGCCCTGGCCCCAGGCATGAAGTACAGGCACTACGCCCCCCTCAAGAGGCTTGTGATAGTTGAGGGCGACTACGGTGACCTGAGGGCGTACGCCTCAAAGGTAATTGATGTAGTCAGGCGGGAGGCGGCCAAGGGAGTTAGGCCCGTTGTGCTGTGCTCATCGGAGACCGCCCCCTACTACGAGGCCCAGGGCATAAGGTACGTAGAGCTCGGCCCCAGGGGCAACATATTCATAGTAGCCAGGAACCTGTTTAAGACGTTCAGGCTGATAGACGAGCTGCCTGACGTTGACGCGGCCTTCATGGAGGGCTTTGAGGAGAGGGGGCTCGGCCTCGCAGTAATGAACAGGGCCAGGAAGGCCAGCGGCTTCAGTATTATTCGCGTGTAAATAGTTCCTTAGGATGCCGCGATGGAGTGATGCCTTCACTTTTAAGGAGCCGGGCGCAAGATTTACTTGGTGCGAGTTTTGGGCGAGACCCTTAGGAGGCGGCTCGCGGTTGAGCGCGGCCTTACGAAGGTTGCAGCTGGCCTCATAGCTGACCTTGAAGTCTTCTTCAGGGAAAGCACCGGCAAGGGCTTCGTGCAGAGCCTCCTTGAGGACCCTGCGGCAACGTACAGGCTGGCCACCTCTAGGTACCCTAGGAGCGTCATAAGGGCCGCCCTCAGGGCCGCCCTGAGGCTTGCTTTTGGCGCCCCCTCCGAGGACATTGATAGGGCCTTGGACGCCCTTGAGGCCGGCCTGCCCTCTGAGTTCCTAAGGCTCCTCAGGATGAGCGCCAGCTGAGGGCCTCCCAGGCTCAGACCTCCTGCTCGCCGCCAGGGGCCTGCCCCGGCCTGTAGTACCTCATGCCAAGGTAGATCGCCACGACCGTGGCGGCGACGGCAGCCCCTATAACGTAGTAACTCAGGTTAACGCTGACGCGCCTAACGGCTTTAACCGGGGCGAGGCCGATGCTGACGTTAACCGTCTGCCCAGCGCTCACGCTGACGGTCCTGTTGACCTGCCTATAGCCGGCGGCCCTGGCACTCACCACATACGCGCCGGGGGCCACCCCCACGGCGACCCTGCCTACACCTATAGCGACGGGCGTGCCGTTTGGGAATGCCACCTCTACTGAGGCGTCGCTCACGTTTGTGTAAACCTCTATGGTGCCCCTCGTCGGCCTTGGAGGCGCGGTGGGCGTGACGTTGTAGCTGTAGAGGGCTGGCCTCGTGGCGTTGACCAGGGCCGAGAATGTCATGCCGTTAGCTGACGCCGTTATGTTATAGCTCCCTGGGGCCACGGGCATGTAGACCTCCTGGCCGGCCCCTATGACGCCGCTGAAGACCGTCACCCCATACTTGGTCAGAGAGAGGCTGGCCTCGACGGCGCTGAAGGAGCTGAGCACG
>Ga0081474_122100_pt1 | contig 55789 bp, 49 predicted proteins | sample OneHunmetagenome_2_FD_70978 | JGI IMG/M metagenome (GOLD analysis project Ga0081474, IMG submission 70978) | Ferrous microbial mat communities from One Hundred Spring Plain, Yellowstone National Park, USA v2 (version 2) | ecosystem: Environmental > Aquatic > Non-marine Saline and Alkaline >... | reverse complement strand
ACGAGGGCGCGGATCATCCCCTCCAGCTCCCTCACCGGGTTGAAGTGGAAGGATACCCGTACGTGCATGGGGGCCGGTGGGGATGGTCCGCCCATTTGGGCTTATCTGACCAAACCCCTCGGGGAATAATAGTTCATTACTCGCTAGAATTCTACATACATCCTCACTCCCAATGTTAATATCGTTTGGAGCGCGAGTGATCATCGCTGTGCGCAGCTATCTATACGTCGTGCTGGCGTCCGCATCCTTCTTCCTGAGCTATTACTCGAGGCTGGCCTGGAGCGTGCTGTCCACGTATTCCTCCCTCCACCCCACGCCCTACGACGACGGCGTGATGTTCTCGCTGTTCTTCGCCGCATACGTGGCGGTTCAGGTGCCCTCGGGCATGGTGTCCGACGCCATCGGCCCGAAGGCGGTCCTGGTGGCCGCGCTGCTGGGCCTGGCGGGATCCTCGGCGCTGAGCGGCCTCGCCGGCTCGATGCCCGTCGAGTACGTGGGGAGCGCCCTCATGGGGTTCAGCGCCGGCTGGATATACCCCACGACGGTCAAGCTCATCTCCGGCAGCTTCGAGGGCGGCGGCCTCGCGAAGGCGATGGGCTACTACAGCCTGGCGTGGCCGCTCTCGATAATCCTGCTGGGGATCGGGCTCCCCGCCGCGGCGGAGGACCTCGGATGGCGCTGGGGGTACTACCTGATAGGGATCGCGTCCGCGGCGGTCGCCGCGGCGGTCCTGGCGCTCGTGAGGGACGTGAAGGACCGCGCGGGCGCGCCCCCGGATCTCAGGGTGCTCGCCAGGAGGGACGTGGCGCTGCTCTCGGCCGGCGGATTCCTCTTCTACTTCTCATACTGGGCGTTCGCCTTCTACGCCTACCAGTACCTTAGGTCCACAGGCGTGTCCGGCGTGCTGGCCGGGGAGATATACTCGATGACCGCAGTCGCGGGGATCGCGTCCACGGTGTTCACCGGCTACCTGATAGCCAGGGTGGGCCTCTGGCGCGCTTTCCTCCTGTCTATACCCCCGTACGGCGCGACCCTGCTGGGCTTCGCGCTGCTGAGGGCCCCGGCGTGGCTCGCGCTGGTGGCGCTCGCCATGGGATTCTTCAGGTTCATGATGACCCCCTCCAATTCAACCCTGGCGAGCGTCCTGGGCGGACCCGATAGATCCGGCAGCGTGACGGGCGCCGCCAACCTCTTCTGGCAGCTGAGCGGCGTGGTCGCCGGGGCCGTCGCGCCCCTGATCTTCGTCCCCCTGGGGTACGGGTGGCTCTGGGCGCTGACCTCCGCCGCGGCGTTCGCGTCGCTGATCCCCTACGCGATGCTGAGGGGTTACATGTCGCGGGCCGGGGGCCGCGGGGCGTCGGAGCCCGCGGTCCGAGCCTTCGCGCTCGACCCGGCTGGCGCGGCCCGGGAAGGCGTTCCCTCACCCAAAGTATGACCTGCTCGGCGCGCGCCAGGGCCCTGGCGGCCGCAAACTCGCTCGGCCCCAGGTCCTCCCGATAATCCGAGCAGGAATCGAGCTCCGCGGCGGCGCGCGCTATCTGGGAGACGTCGTAGAGGTCCCCCATCTCCCTCAGGAGGTCGCTCAGGGTGGCCCCCCGCGCCTCCCTCCCCCTCGCGCCCAGGAGCGCCTCGAGCGCGTCGGCCGCGGACTGCCTGGCCGCCATGCACGCCACAGCGTACTTGCCCTCGGCGGCGCTGCGCCTGGCGGCCCTGAACTCCCTCAGCGCGCCGTCCAGCCCCTCCACGGTCTGGGTGGCCCGGACCCCCATTAATATGTGCGGCCCGGGCCGCGGCGCCGGCGGATCGCTGCGCCGCTGATCCACCTGATGTAGTCGAGCGGGCTGCGGACGGCTAGGCTCGTGCCGGTCGTGCAGGCTATCCAGCAGCCGCCGCACTCCTCGACCTTCCTCACGGCGTCCCGCGGCGGGTTCTCGAGAAGCTCGCGGATATCCCCGTCCAATATGCTGCCCAGCGCTATGTCCGTGCGGGCGCCGCAGGCGAGGAGCCGGCCCATCGGGTCGACCGCGAAGTAGAGCCTCATGGCGTCGCAGACCTTCGGGGCCCTGCCGTCCAGGTACTCCGGTATCCCGCTCAGGAATTGCCGGGGCACCAGCACGTCCACGCCGGAGCCCCTCAGCTCCTCCAGGCGCGAGAGCAGCCTCCTGACGCCGTCGCCGGACGGCCCCTCGGGCGGCATCACCGCCTGGACTATCACGTAGTCGTAGAGCCCGCTCAGGTCGTCCAGCGCCCTCGCTATGCCGTCCGCGTTCGAGGGCATGACGACCGAGCTCACGCCGACCCTGGCGCCCGCGTCCCTCAGCGCGGCCATCGCGGACCTGGCGCGCGCGTACGTGCCCCCCGCCCCCCTGATCCTGTCATGCACGTCCTCCGGGCCATCTATGGATATGGTCACGTAGTCGAACGAGCCCGCTATGCTACTGGCCCTCCTGCCGTCTATGAGCGTGCCGTTGGTGTTGACGCCGGTCACACACCCCATGCTCCTGGAGAGCGCCCCGAGCTCCTCCATGTCCCTCCTCAGGAAGGGCTCGCCCCCGCTGAAGTCCAGCGCCGGCACGCCGGACGCGCAGATCCTCCTCACGACCTCCCTGGCGCCCGCAGGGTCCAGCTCGGGGCTGTCGTCCCTCCTTATGAAGCAGAACCTGCACTTGAGGTTGCACCTGTACGTCACGAAGTACGACGCGAAGATCGGCGATGGATTCCTCCCCAGGGAGAACTCCACATACCTCTTGGCGACCCTCCACCAGGCGCGGGGCCCCCCGGGCACCAACCTGACCCACCATGCTGGCACCTGTAAAAAAGTTGGCGCCTAACCGCGCGTCCTGCTCCACGACCTCGGGGCGACCATCAGCTTGGCGACCGCGAGCCAGGCGGCCATCGCGTACACGATGGACACGAGCGGGGCCGATGGGGCGCTCCCCTGCATCCTCAGCTTGAGCGCGTATACGGCCAGCGAGGCGGCCGAGGCGCCCGCTATGAGCGCCTGCGCGGCGGGATCCACGAACCATATGAGCGGCCACGCGTCGGCGAGCATCCAGGCTATGGGCGATACCATGTAGGACAGCACCACCGGCCAGGCCCTCCCGAGCACCTTCATCGCCCTCGGCATCACCAGGAGCGTCCCCCTGATCCACCTCTCCCTCTGCCTTATGAGCCCCCTGAGGCTGGTGACCGCCAGCGTGTGGACGCGCGGCGAGCCCAGGAACTCGACGCGGTATCCCCTCTCGTACAGCTTCACGGTCAGGTCCAGGTCCTCGGCCGGGGCCCTGGGATCCCACATGCCGACCTCCTCCAGGGCGCTCCTGCGCACGAAGTACCCCGATCCCAGGATGGGGACGAACCCTGTGAGCCTCCTGAGGGCCGGTATGAAGTAGTTGTTGTTGGCCTCCAGCTCCCCGTGCTGCGCTATAGTTATGGGCCCCCTCTCCCTCGGGTTCCTCGCGTCCCTCGCCAGCTGCACCGCCGCCACGTCCCCGGCGATTGCTCCCATGGCGGCCTTGGCGGCATCCCTGTCGAGCACGTCCTCCGCGTCGAGCACGCATATGATGTCCCCCCTCGCGGCCCTCGCTGCCTCCCTGAGCGCGGCCGGCTTGCTCCTGATCCCGCTGGAGTTGCGGACGACGAGCACCCTGATCCCCCCGCGCTCGCAGGGCGCCTCCGTGCAGCCGGCCAGCCGCCCCAGGGCCCTCGGGGTAACATCATCGTCGGGCTCCAGCGCGAGCAGGACCTCCAGCCTGTCCCTGGGATAGTCCAGGCCCGCGGCGGAATCCAGCGCGTCCATGACGCGCTCGCCCTCCCTGTAAGCAGGGATTATCACGGAGAGGGTCGGATATTCGTCCACTTGCGGATCGGGGCAGGGGGAGCCCGGCCCCGCTGTCCTCGAGTACAGCAGGAGGCCCGCCTCCGCGCCCGACGCGGCGAGCGCCAGCCCCGCCGTGGCCGCCACGTACGTCAGGAGCGCGTTCATCCCGCCCCCCTCCCCTCCCCTCTCAGCGCCCTCCAGATGTCGGCCGGCGGCGCCATGCGCCCCGCCTCGAGCAGGAGCACGGGGAGGCCCATGGCGGCGTCCGAGATCAGGCAGACGATCCTCGTGGCGATCATGCCGGCCAGCGCCGCCGGCCACCTCACACCCAGGGACGCATAAATGATGCTGGTCCCCACATCCGCCACCCCGAATGACCCCGGTATGCCCGTTGGAAGGGCGAGGAGGACGTCATACATCGGATACGCGACCATGACGAAGTAATAAGGGATTCTGATGCCGAGAGCGCTGAAGGCCAGCATCTGCGCGGCCGCGCTCGACGCTATCTCGGCGAACACGAGCCCGAGGGCCGCGATCGCGCCCTTGGACCTGAGCGCGGCCGCCACGGGCCCGATGGCCTCCTCCGCAAGCGCCCTGTAGCGGCCCGGCGCCAGGCTCGCCGCCTTCGAGGGGAAAGCCGCCACGGCCGCCACGGCCGCCACGGCGGCCGCTGAGGCCGCGAGCAGGAGCCACATGGCGCTGAGGCGGGCCAGACCCAGGTACGCGGCCGATGCCAGGAGCGACGCGAGCACCCCGGCGATCAGCACCCTGAGCACCACCGCCGCCGCCACCGAGTTCCAAATGGGTATCCGCATCTTGTTGTAGGCGTACGTTATCCTGAGGAACTCGCCGCCCAAGGTCCCCGTCGGTATCGTCGCGTCAACGAATATCTCCAGCCCGGTCGCCTTCAGGGAGTCCACGGCGCGCGGCCTGAGCGACATCCCGCGCACTATGCTGTGCCAGGCGAGCCCCGTGAGCGCTATGGCGGAGGCCTCCGACAGCGCCGCGGCCGCCAGGAGGGCCGGGTCCGCCCTCCCCAGGTACGCCGCTATCCTCCGCGGCCCGCTCAGGTAGATCGCCGACGCCAGCGCCGCCGCCCCGACCGCCGGGGGGATCGCCCTCACCAGGGTTCTTCTCATTTCGCTACGCGTAGCCCATTACCTTCAGCGCCATATAGATTCCCACGATGACTATTATGATCCCGTAGCTGACCTTGAGCCTGTCCCTGGGCGTCCGGACGGCCAGCGACGTCCCCGCGTACCCCCGATCACGCCGCCCACGAGGTATAGCAGCGATATCAACAGTATCACGTCCCCGTAGAACATGTACTCCAGCCCGCTCGCGAGCCCGAAGGTCCCCACGCTCAGAAGCGAGGTCCCCACCGCTAACGTCATGCAGATCCCGGACGAGAATATGAGCGCCGGGACTATCAGGAACCCGCCCCCTATCCCGAAGTACCCGCTGAGGAGGCCGACCGAGAACCCCGCGCCGGCCACCGCGAGGGCGGTCCTGGCGCTCAGCCCCGGGCACCTGCGCCTCGCATCTGCGAGGCGCGGCCCCTCCTCGTGGGTTCCCGCGCCGGATGCGCGCTTGCTGATCGCTATGTAAGCGCCCAGTATCATCATGACGGCCGAGAAGTAGAGCAGCAGGCTGCTGCCTGGCGTTATGTGCCCCAGGTACGCGCCTATGAGCGATCCTATGAGCCCGACGCCCGCGAAGATCCCGCCTATCCTGGGCGCCACGTTGTGCCTCCTGACGTGCATGTAGGAGTTGATGTACGCGTTGAGCCCGACCGCGAGCGCCGTCGTGCCGAGCGCGATGTGCGCGGCGCCGGGCACCGAATTGAGCCCCACCAAGTAGAGGAGGAGCGGGACCGCCAGTATAGATCCGCCTCCGCCTATGAGCCCCAGCGAGAACCCGACGAGGATACCGGACACCACGCTCAGGACCATCTGCAGCGGCGTGAGGTACACGGGGTTTCGCGCTATACTTCATGATATTTACGCGTTGCCGAAATTGGCGCGCAGAATACCATCCGGGCTCGGATCAGGCTCCTTATCCCCAGGGCGCCCCCTATGGCGTAGCCCAGGAGGTACGAGAGCGTCGCCGTGCCCAGGAGGAGCAGCGCCGTCTGCACGAACTCCCTGCGGAAGTCGGTCCCAGAGTAGACCGATCCCTGGAAGGTGAGCATGAGCGCGAGCATTATCCCCACCGATATCGAGGACGCGAACGCCAGATAGATCGCGCGCGTGAGGAAGTAAGGGAGCGACATCAGCGCCACGGCGCCCATGTACCCGATGCCGGTGACGGCCGCAGCGGTCGCTGGCGATTTGCCGGTCTCGTGCTTCGCCTGCAGGTAGGAGGCGGAGGCCATCGAGATGGACGCCGAGACCCCGACTATGAGGCCTATGACCCCCGCTATCAGCGTGTCGTTCGTGGTCCCCAGGGTCCCCGCGTGCGCGCCCGTTATCTCTATTATCGCGTCCGCTAGCCCCAGCACGAGCGCCCCCATGTACTTGACGATAGTCTCGTCGACCTGCGCCAGCACCTCCGACTCATGGGTCCTCTCGTCCTCTATGATGGACTCCAGCGTCCTCCGGTCCTCGCCGCTCATGCGGGCGGCCGCGTCCGAGTACTCCTCCACTATCTCGCGCTCCCCGCGCTCCATCAGCTTCCCGACGAACGTTATGCCGAAGATCATCCTGAGGAGCACTAGGAGCGCCGCCTCGAAGTACACCATCCTCCCGGGCCTCACGGGCTCCTTCCTCGCCCAGAACTCGTAGTGCCCGCGCTCCTGCGCCGCGAGCGATTCCAGTATCCTCCTCCTGTCCGGATTCCTCTCCACGCGCGCCAGCCAGGAGTACGTCAGGTACTCCCGGAACTCGTTCAGGGCGAAGTCGCGCGCGGCGCCCACGGTGGGCTCGGCGCGGGCAACCGATAAAAGCGTGCCGCGGACGAGGTGGCCCGTGTGCAGGATGCTCGTAGCCGTCGGCCGCTTCGAGGCAGGGGAGCTTCGCTCGATGGTGCGCGCGCTGAGGGAGGCCGCCGCCTACGACCCCTACGGGGAGGCGCTCTACGGGGAGCGCTCCCACGACGACGGCTGGGGCATCCTGATCGCCCGGCTGGACGGATCCGCAGCGCTGCATCACAGGAGCACGCGCCCGATATTCTCGTCTGGCTCAGATCCGGAGTCCGCGATCCCCGGCTGGGCCGCCGGCGCGCCCGTGGTGCTCATGGCGCACGCCAGGAAGGCGAGCGAGGGGACCCCCGTGGACTTGGCATCGACGCACCCCGTCCACGCGAGCTCGGCCTGGGGCGACCTCTACATCGTGCACAACGGATCGTTCGACCGCGGCAAGCTGGACGGCCTGATCGGCGAGGCCGCGCCGCACAGCGACACCTGGGCCGCGGCCGTCGCGCTGGCCTCCAGGATCCGCGGCGGCATATCGCGCCGGGACCTCGAGTGGCTCCTCGGCGCCGAGCGGACGGGCGCGAACCTGGGGATAGCGCTGCTCGGCGCGGCGGCTGGCCCCCAGGTTATCGTGGGGAGCCACTACAGGCTCCGCGGCGACGCGAGCGATCCCGACCTGGAGCGCTACTACAGGCTCTATGAGTGCGCCTCGGATGGCGGCACCATCTACGCGTCGTCCACGGTGGTGGAGCTGCACATGGGGACCCGGGGATGCCGGGCCCTCGGGAACGGCGAGTTCCACAGCCGCGCCGGCGGCCTCGAGGTGTGGAACCTTCTATCCCCCACTTAACCTAAATTTTATAAGAATGAACCGAGCAGGCGCGCCGTGGGGTACTTCTCCGATCCGGACGTCCTCGAGGTTCTGAGGCAGTACCGCAGGCTCTGGGCCATCTCCCACGCCTCGGCGCTCATGGGGTGGGACAGCGAGACCTACATGCCGCCGGGCGGCGCGGAGGAGAGGGGGGTCGCCCAGGCCGAGCTGGCCACGCTGTACCAGGAGCTCCTGCTGAGGGACGCCTTCACGTCGCTCGTCGAGAAAGCATCGCGGAAGGAGGGGCTCAGCGAGTACGAGCGCGGCGCCCTCAGGGTCCTGAACAGGGAGATCTCGATAATGAGGCGCCTGCCCCCCAGGCTCGTGTACGAGCTCTCGAGGGAGGCCCAGGAGGCATTCCAGGCATGGAGGGAGGCCAGGGCCAGGTCGGACTTCGGCCTATTCAGGCCGCACCTCGAGAGGCTGGTCCAGCTCAACATCGAGAGGGCCGAGGCGCTGGGATACGATGACCATCCGTACGACGCGCTTCTGGACCTGCACGAGGAGGGCCTGAGGACGCGCGACGCGGATGGGCTGTTCGACTACCTGGGCCGCGAGCTCAGGCAAATCCTGGAGCGCGTCAGGGAGAGGGGGGACTGCATGGCCGGGAGCCCGCTGGAGTCCGCGAGGTACGACCAGCAGGCCATGGAGCGCGTCAACCGGAGGGTGCTGGACCTGCTCGGCTACCCGTGGGATCGGGCCAGGCTGGACGTCAGCCCGCACCCCTTCACGCAGGGCTTGGGCGTGGGCGACGTCCGCATAACCACCAGGTACGAGGGCTTCGACTTCAAGAGGTCCCTCTTCAGCACGATACACGAGTTCGGGCACGCGCTCTACGAGCTCCAGGTGGATCCGGAGCTCAGGATGACCCCTGTAGGGGGCGGGGTCAGCCTGGGGGTGCACGAGGGCCAGAGCAGGTTCTGGGAGAACGTGGTGGGCAGGACGCGCGCGTTCGCTCGGCTCGTCAAGCCGGTGCTCGACGGCGAGCTGGGCTCCACCGCGCAGTACTCGCCGGACGAGCTCTATAGGTACTTCGTCCTGGTGAGGCCCGGCGCGATAAGGACGGAGGCGGACGAGCTGACCTACAACCTGCACATAATACTCAGGTATGAGATCGAGAAGCTGCTCCTTGAAGGCGGGCTCAGAGTATCCGAGCTGCCAGAGGCCTGGAACTCGCGCTCAGAGGAGCTGTTGGGCGTGAGGCCCGCGAACGACGCGGACGGCGTCCTCCAGGACGTCCACTGGGCCCACGGATCCATGGGCTACTTCCCAACCTACACGCTGGGCAACATAGTCGCGGCGATGATGGGCGAGGCCTACGGGCCCGGACTGGAGGCGTCCATAGGGTCAGGCGACCTGGAGCCGGTGCGCGTCTTCCTGAGGGAGCGCGTCCACAGGTGGGGCGCGACTTACGCGCCGAAGGACCTGCTCAGGCGCTCCTTCGGGAGGGAGTACCACGCGCCCGCCCTCGTCTCCTACCTGGGAGACAAGTATTCTAGGTGCTGAGGTCGCCCCGGGGCGTCCCGGCCTCGCCGCGCCTGGCTATCCGCTTGACCAGCCTGCAGCGGGACGCGAGCTCCAGCAGCGGGATGCCCTCCGGCGCTATCACCTCGTCCACGACGTTTATCGACCTGACCTTCGAGCTCAGCAGCTCCCAGTCGACGTCGTCCCCGAACTCCAGGCGCCTGATGTTGGAGAAGACCAGCGGCCTCCTGGCGCGCTCGAGGTCCCCGCGCCCGACCCTCAGCTCATCCAGGTCCGCCACCAGGTCGAAGTCCGCCACCGCCTCCACCGCGCTCTTGAAGGCCCTCGACTGCGCCTCCCCGAGCTTGGATCCGAGCGACCTCAGGGCGTCCGCCAGCCTACGCCCCGCGCTCGTGCCCGCGTCCATGGAGACCAGCAGCCTGCTCATCGCCACGTTCATGAGCTCCCCCACGCTCACGCCGAGCTCCCTGGCCTTCGCGGAGAACTCCCTGTACAGGTCGTCGTTCAGGCCCCTTATGGAGCGGATCCTCCCCTCCTCCTGCGGCCGGTTCCCGTCAGACATCGCGCCTCCAGTATTACATGTAATACGTAAGCTTTGCGCCTCGTCCGGGCGCTGATGGGCCGGGCGGCCGCCCGGCCCCTCCCTCGCCGGTCCGGCGTCACCTGGCGCGCCCCCTCATGAGCGCATAGAGGGCGGCGGTCGCGGATCCGTAGAGGGCCGCCGTGATGTAGAAGGGCAGCGACATGTTCCCCAGGGACATCAGGACTCCGGTCACGTAGGGGCCTCCTGACCTCGGTATCGAGTCCAGGAGCTGGAGGGCGCCGTTCGCCCTGGCCCTCTCGCCCTCAGGTATGAGCTCGTTGACGAGCGCGTAGTAGAGGGGATTTGTCATGTTCATGGCGACGGACCTCGCGGTCCAGATTGACGCGGCGGATATGAACGTGGGCGCCAGGGGCACCAGCGATATGAGCGCGACGCCGGCGGCCTGCGTCGCGACTATAGCCCTCAGACGGCCGATCCTCCTGGAGATCCTCGGCGCCAGCCAGAACGCTAGCGCCATGACTGCGCTCTGCGCCGACATGAGGATCCCGATGGGCCCGGCCCCCACTCCGTACATCGTGTTGAGCCAGAGCGGGAGCATCGGGAGCACGATCCCCGCGCCGAGCCCTATTATGGCCGCGCTGGATAGCCTGGCCAGGGTTCCGGCCGACGCCATGCCCAGGTCCATCCTTCCGGTGCCCCTGTAATTCTCGCTGATCGCGGCGATCCCCGCTATGCCGGCCGCGTAGACGACAGCGGCCACGGCTATTGTCGCCCTCATCGGGAGCGCGCTCGGCAGCAGCGATCCGGCGGCGTTGGACGCGACCGCCACCATGGAGAGGTGGCTCCAGTCCCTGTCCGGGTCCTCAGAGTTCTCGGCGTAGAGCGCGGAGTACGCGCCGCTCGGGCCCAGATACACGAGGAGTATACCCGCCGCAATCCCCGCGTAGAGCGCCACGAGCCCCAGGAGGGGCGCCGCGCTGGACGCGATGATCGTCCTCTTCCTCCCGTAGGCGTCCGCGGCGGCCGACAGCACGTAGTTGACCAGCGCCGCCACCAGGATGGACGCCCCCAGATACGCGCCCACGACGTCGGGGCCCATCCCGAGGGATCTGAGGTAGAGCGACTCCACGACCCCGAGCGCGGCCGACGCCGCGCTGGCCGTGGACGTCCGGGCCAGGAGCAGGGCCTTCCCCCTCCTCAAAGACGCTCCCCCATCGGCATTTCCCGGAAATGAATTTAGTGGGGGTCGGGGGATGGAAGTTCCTCTTCCGCGAGGATGGGGTAGTGTTCCGGACAGTTCCGCGGAGGGAAACCCCAAAAATAATATCCCCGCGGTGATTCGACATAGCGCGTGATAGTTCTCACACAGGACCTCCAGGGCGAGCACGCAACAATACTCGGGAACCTGGCCGTGCTGGAATCCTCGGGACCGGTGGGCGAGGAGCTGGAGTTTCTGGAGCGCTACGTCGACGGCTGCCATCACGCGAAGGAGGAACTGGTGCTCTTCCCCGCCCTCGAATCCGTGGGAAGGGGCGGCGACGCGCTGGTCCGGGAGGCGCTCGACTAGCACGAGGAGCTCAGGGAGCTCGTCCGCGAGCTCAGGTCCGGCGGTCCGCCCTCCCTGGCCATCCGCCTCGCGGGCCTGTTGAGGTCGCACATAGAGATGGAGGACTCAGTCACATACGCGGTAGCCGAATACGCGTTCTCCGACGACGAGAAGAGGGATCTGCTGGAGTCCATGGGAAGGCTGCATGCCGGGCGCTGCTCGGGGTTCGCGGACGCCGCGGCGGGGATCTCGCGCAGGTTCCTGGGCAAACCATAAATAACATGCTATGTCGCTTCCTGATAATGAAGGTCGTTTTCCTCATAATGGCCGGCCGCGATCTCCCCGGCCGCCTCTCGGCGGCCCTCGCCATGGCCGCGAACTCCGTCAGGGCCAAGAGATACGAGGATCTGAAGATAATCTTCTTCGGCCCGAGCGAGGAGTACCTCGGCGAGCTGCGCGGGCAGGACGCCGAGAACCTGAGGATGCTCGTGGACTCCGGCGCGGTCGACTCGGCGTGCGTCTCGGTGGCGGAGAAATTCGGCGTGAAGGAGAAGCTCACGGAGCTCGGGCTCAAGCTGTATCCGGCCGGCGAGGCGCTCTCCAAATACGTCAACGCCGGCTATCAGGTGATATCGTTCTGAGCGGGCCGCGCAGGATCTACGTGCTGGGCTGCGCCGGCGCGTCCAGGGATGAGCTGAGGTCCAGGGCGCTGGCCGCCGGGCTCAGGGTCATCGACGTCAGGCTGGATTATGACCACGCGGAGGTGGACGTGGAGGGGGAAGGATGCGCGGACTGGGGATGCGCCGTGCTGGACGTCGTCGACGTCGAGACGATCGAGGGCGCTGGCGATCCCCTGAGGAGGGGGCTCGAGCTGATGTCAATGGGGAGGTTCTGGGAGGCGCACGAGGTGCTGGAGTCGCTGTGGCGCGGCACGCCGGGGCCCGCGGGGGGATCGCTGGGATTCCTGGTGAAGTGCTGCGCCGCGGCCGTCCATGCCCAGAGGGGCCGCATGGAATCGGCGAGGGAGATCGCGAGGAGGTCTATGGCCGCCCCTGTTGACGAGCGCTACCTGGGTGGCCTCCTAGCGGACCTCCGGAGGGAGTGCGGCGCGCCCGATCGCGATCTGGGCCGCGTCCTGAGGGAGTTCGCCCGCAGGGCGCTCGGAGCCCTGGCCGGGGAGAACTCCGGGAGGCCCGCGGCCGGCTGAACTGCAACCGAATTGCCGAATGACTAACATAACATGTGCATATCCATCCATTATGCAATAACTAGCGCTCACAGGTAACACATTTGGCCATAAATATAATATACCACCTCGGCCTACTTCCATCGCGTTGGAATCCGGACGTGCGCGGGACTCCGGCGCCCTCGTGGTGCCGGTGTCCTGGATGGCCCCCGGAAGGGATCTGGTCGCGCTCGAGGCGGACGTGGCCGCCGGATACCTCGGGGTGCTCTACGACGGCCTGAGGAAGGCCGGCTTCCGCGTCCTCGGCTTGATGTGCTCAGGGGAGGGCCCGAGCCTGAGGTGCGTCGGGATCCTGGACGTCACGGGGTCGGCGGCTGATCCGCGGGAGGTCGCCTCGAGGCTGTCGGCCATGGAGGGCCTCGCCTCGGTTAGGGTAATCGGGGGCCCGACGAGGGGGTTCGCGGCCGCGGGCGGCCACATACTCGAGGCGGGCGGCGTCAGGTCCGTCGTGATGACGTCCCGCGCGCTCCTGGGGCTGTTCCTCGGGGCCCGGGAGTACATGGGGGACCCCGCGGGATCCGCCTTCGCCTACTACGCCGGCATGTTCTCGGGCCGCCAGGCGGCGGCCGAGCTCTCAGGCGCGCTGGGGCCGGGGCCGGCGCTTGGCGCGCACCTCAGGATCCTCGAGTCCCACGGGTACGCGTCGCGCATCGAACTCCTGGGGAGCGCCGACGGGTCTCACTACAGGATAGAGGTGCGCGACCTCGTGGAGTGCGACCTCCTGAGGGGCAGGAGGAGGGGGAGGACGTCTCACTGGTTCCGCGGGGTCCTGGCCGGATTCCTCTCGGGGCTCGAGGGTGGGGAGTGGGACGTAGAGGAGGTGGAGTGCGTCAACGATGGGTCCGACAGGTGCGCCTTCGAGGCGAGGAGGGCCGGGCATCCACCTCCCAGCGACGTTAATAGGGGCCCGGCGGGGCCGCGACCCCGTGGAGGCCTCCATATACACGGACGGCGCGTCGCGGGGCAACCCCGGCCCCTGCGCCTACGGATTCCTGATAATCAGCGGCGGCAGGGTGCTCGCCCGCCGCAGCGAGCGCCTGGGGAGGTGCACGAACAACGAGGCCGAGTACGTGGCCGTGATCAGGGCGATGGAGGAGGCCCTCAGGCTCGGCATCCGGAGGATCCGCCTGCACTCGGACAGCAGGCTGGTGATCAGCCAGCTCTCGGGGTCATGGCGCGCCAGGGATCCCAGGATGAGGGGGCTGCTCTCCCGCGCGAGGGAGCTGTCCTCGAGGTTCGAGGGCGTCGAGCTCGTGAACGTGCCCAGGGAGGACCCGTTCATCAGGATCGTGGACGGCATGTGCAACGATGCGCTGGACTCCGCCGGGCGCCCCCGGCGCCGCGGATGACTCGTGTAAATTTATCATATACGTGCGGCGCAACGATATAAATATCTTCAAGGCGAATGCCCGCGTGGCTTCCCTCGGAATATGTCCATACTGTGGGCTGGCCTGCAGGCTGCGCTTCGAGGTCCGCGGGGGGCGCGCTTCGTCCACGGGGCCCGATCCGTCGGACCCGGTCAGCGGCGGGTCGCCGTGCATAAGGGGCCTCACCGTGCACGAGGCCATGTACCGGGGGAGGCTCATGGCGCCGATCGTCAGGGGCGGGAAGCGCGGCCGTCCTAGGACGGTGGGCTGGAGGGAGGCTCTGGAGATCGTGGCGCGCGAGCTGGCGGGATCCGATCCCGAGGGGGTGCACTTCGCGATCTCGGGGAGGGTGACCAACGAGGACGCCCTGGCCCTGGTGAGGACCGCCCTGGCCGTCGTGGGGACGCCGAACGTGGACAACGCGAGCGCGAGGGTCTGCCACTCGTCCACCGTGGACGCGCTGAGGGAGATATACGGTGTCCCCGCGTCCACCGGGACCCTGGACGACATCGGGGGGCTGGACCTCCTGCTCCTGGCCGGCACGAACCCGGCCGTCGACTACCCCCCCATGTACTCCAGGATCTCCAGGGCCCGCGCCCGGGGGACGGCGGTCGTCTACATGGGATCGGTCGCCGCGGAGACCTCCCGCGCGTCCGACCTCTCCCTGCTCGTGCGGCCGGGGGGAGAGGTGGCGGTCCTCAACTACATCGCCAGGGAGGTCATCGAGTCGCGCGCCTACGCTGATGGCGTCGAGCTCGTGGACGGATTCCGGGAGTACCGCGAGTGGGTCATGGGTTACGACCTCACGAGGGCCGCGGATGCGCTCATGGGATCCCCCGGGGAACTGCGCCGGGCAGCTGAGCTCGTCGCGGGCTCCGCGCGCATGGGCGTCGCCAGCGGCATGGGCCTCGCGCACGGTCCCGGGGGCTGCGCGGCCCTGAGGTCCCTCTACGACCTGGCCCTGCTGAAGGGCGCGAGGGTCCTCACCATGAGGGGGCTCGTGAACGTCCAGGGCGTGGGCGACATGGGCGCCTGCCCGGGGCTGCGCTGCTGGGACGATGCCTCGCGGTCGAGGGCGGAGGGGCGCTGGGGCCCGATCCCGGGCGGCGGCATCACGTTCACCGACGCGCTTCTCGGGGGAAGCCCCGAGGTCATCCTCATGACCGACATGAATCCTGTGCACAGCATGCCGAGCCCCCGGGCGGTGGAGCGGGCGCTGGAGAACTCGTTCGTCGTCTGCATGTGCAGCTACCCCAACGAGACGACGGAGCTGGCGGACGTCCTGCTCCCCACGCCGCTGATGCCGGAGAGGGAGGGCACCGTGACCAACGGAGAGAGGAGGGTGAGGCCGGTGAGGCCGGCCGCGCCTCCCCCGGGCTCCCAGCTCCAGGAGTGGAGGATAGCGTCCGAGCTGGCGAGGATCCTAGGGCGCGAGCTGGGCTACTCGTCCGCGATGGACGTGACCCGCGAGATGGTCGAGCTCGTCCCGGGGTACCGCTCCGTGGACCCCGGAGCGCTGGCCTCCGGCCTCGATCAGTGGGCCCAGAAGGGGCCGATCCGCCCCAGGTTCGCGCTGGCAACAGATCCGGGCCCCGTCGACGTGCCGCCCGGCAGTTGGCTGCTGGTGGACCTCCGGAGCCCCCATCACTTCCTGGGGGGCGAGGTCACCTGGAGGGTGAGGTCGCTCGCGAGGGCCTCGGGGGGACCCGCTGTGCTCATGAACCCCGCGGACCTGGAGGAGCTCGGGATCGAGGGCCTCAGGGTCAGGGTCTGCAGCGACGCGGGGTGCTTGGAGGCGCCGGCCAGGGGGAGCGCGGTGATTCCCAGGGGGTTCATCGGATACCATCTGAGCAACAGGAGGGCCCGCTACAATGACCTGGTGCCGCCGGAGCTCTCGAAATGTTCCAGGACGCCGAGGTACAAGTTCATACCAGTGAGGGTCTACCTCGGGGACGCGCAGCTGGTCCCGCCGTCCGCCGAAATCAGCGCGGCCCCTCGCGCCGAAACCGGCGCCGATTCCCTTTAAATTCTCGTGCCAACTTTGCGCGCACATATAAAAAATTTTTAAATAAAGCGATTTGGCGTCCGAATGCGTGGATAGGGGGTCTCCCTCGTGGAGGGGCAAGGTGAAGGACATCTACGACATGGGGGACCGCCTGCTCATAGTCTTCACGGACAGGATATCAGCGTTCGACGAGGTCCTGCCGGATCCCATACCCGGGAAGGGCGTCGCGCTCAGCGAGATGTCGGTCCTCCTGCTGGGCATGAGCAGGGGCGTGTACCCGAACCACCTGCTTAGGAGGGTCGACGAGCGCTCCGTGGAGGTCGTGAAGGCATCGAGGATAGACTTGGAGTTCATAGTCAGGGGCTACCTCTACGGCTCCGCGTGGCGCGCCTACTCGAGGGGGAGGACGACCATCTCGGGCGTCGAGCTGCCGCCCGGCCTGAGGATGGCCGACGAGCTGCCGGAGCCCGTGCTGACTCCCACGACCAAGAGCCAAGTCGGGCACGACGAGGAGATAAGCGCCCGGGACGCCGTATCGTCCGGGCTCCTGACATGGGATGAGTGGAGGGAGCTGGAGGAGGCGAGCCTCAGGCTCTACGATTTCTACCGCCGCGTGGCGTCCTCGAGGGGGCTGATACTCGCGGACGCGAAGTTCGAGTTCGGCAGGACGCGGGACGGGCTGATCCAGATAGACGAGCCGCCCACGCACGATTCGGCGCGCATATGGCCGTCCGAGTACTACGAGCCCGGGAAGCGGCAGGAGGATCACTGCCTGGACAAGGAGTTCCTGAGGGCCTACCTCAGGGAGGTCGGCTGCGTGAGGTGCGGGCTCCCGGGAGTCGTGGTGGACCAGGTGGCCAGGAGGGCGATGGGTGCGTACAGGGTCATGGCCGGCGCCGCGCGCCCGGAGGACCTGGGGCTCCTGGGGCTTGACGAGGTGATGGAGGCTGCCAAGGGAGAGCTGCGGAGTGGTGGGAATATATAGGCGCGGGGGCGGAGTCATCAGCGACCTCTACTGGTCGCTCCTGAGCCTCAACCACCGGGGACAGCAGTCCCACGGGTTCGCCGTGCTCCGCGGGGGCGAGATCCTGAGGGCGGTCGACCTGGGGCCGCTCCCCGACTCGCGGCGGCCCGATCCGGGCGCGATGGACGGTGAGCTGGGCATAGGCCACGTCAGGTACGCGACCTCCGGGGGCAGCTCGGACGCCGAGCTGCTGGCGGACGCCCAGCCGGTGCTGGTGGAGGGCCACGGCAGGAGGCTCGCGATCGCCTACAACGGCAACCTCGCCAACGCGCTGGAGCTCAGGAGGGAGCTGGAGGCCTCGGGGGCGCGCCTGAGGGCCGGATCGGACGCCGAGGTGCTCGCGCTCGAGATCCTGCGGGGCCTGGGCGCGGGAGGCCTCGGGGGCGCGCTGGCGCGCGCGTCCGGGGCCGTCGACGGAGCCTACTCGATCGTCGGGCTGATCGACGATGGGACCCTCTTCGCCGCCAGGGATCCGAACGGGATAAAGCCGCTCTTCGCGGGCCGCATCGGGTCCGGCTTCGTGTTCGCGTCCGAGACCGTCGCGCTCGACATGATAGGCGCCGAGCCGGTGGGGCCCCTGGCCCCCGGGGAGCTGATCGTGGTGAGGGACGGGGCGATCTCCCGCTCGAGGTACGCGCCCGCCGCCCCGGAGCACCTCTGCTCATTCGAGTACGCGTACTTCGCCAGGCCGGACTCGATCCTGGGCGGCAGGTACGTCTACGAGGTCAGGAGGGAGCTGGGGAGGAGGCTCGCGCGCCGCTATCCCGAGGCGGTGGCGCGCGTGGACGTCGTGTCCCCCGTGCCGGAGACGGCAGCCGACGCGGCGTACGGGTTCCACGAGGTCTCGGGGAAGCCCCTGGAGCCGCTCGTCTTCAAGCACAGGTTCGTCAGGGCCAGGGCGTTCATGTCCAGGGATGACGAGAGGCCCGAGCTCATAGCGAGGAAGTACAACGTGTCCAGGAGGGCCGCCGGCAGGAGGGTAGCCCTGATCGACGACAGCGTGGTCAGGGGCGACACCCTCAGGCACCTCGTGTCCTCGCTGAGGTCGGCCGGGGCCGCGGAGGTCCACGTGTTCTCGACCTTCCCCAAGATCTCGCACCCCTGCTTCTACGGCATAGACATGGCGACGTACGGCGAGCTGATCGGGTTCAACCGCGGCCCCGAGGAGGTGGCGCGCGGGATAGGGGCCGACAGCGTCAACTACCAGGACCTGGACGACTTCCTGGAGGTAGTGGGGCGCGACTCCTGCGTCGCGTGCGTCACCGGGCACTACCCCACCAGGCGCGCCTCCGCGCTGGCGGAGGCCGCCCTCAGGGCCCCCCACTTGAGGGGGAGGATAACGGAGGCGATGGGCTCTTGGGCGGGATCCTAGGTGTCTGCACGTTCGGCCAAGGGAGGGAGGTGTGGAGGGTGTCGCCGTTCCTCCGCTACGGTCTGATGGCGCTGCGCAACCGCGGCTCCCAGGGGGCGGCGATCGCCGTGTTCGACGGCTTCACGGTTGCCCGCGCCGAGGCGAGGGACCCGGAGGACCTCGAGGAGGGTCCCCCGGGCTACGTGGGCGTCGGCGCGGTCGCGTCGGGCGATGACTCCTGGTTCGAGGTCGGCGAGGTGGTCCTGGCCGGCGACGGCGCGCCCGAGATTGGATGGAGGAGGTTCGCCGACGAGGCCGCCGCGGCGCTCTCGTCCAGCGACCCCGCGTCGGCCCTCGCCGACGTCGTCGGCGGCGCGGGCGGCCACTACGCGTTCGTCGCCCTCTCCCGGGGCGGGACCCTGGCCGCTGGGAGGGACCCGGGCGGATCCCTGCCGCTCGAGGTCGGATCCATGGGGTTCGACATGGGCGCGGTCGCCTCGGAGTCGGCGGCGCTCGAGGTCATGGGATTCGAGCACGCGGGTCCCCTCCGCCCCGGGGAGGTGATCGTCATGGATCCGCTGGAGGTCTCGAGGGCGAGCGCCGATCCCCGCGAGGGCTCGCGCTGCTCCTTCGAGTACGTGTACAACGCCAGGCACGACTCCGTGATCGACGGCGTGAGCGTCTACGCGGTCAGGGAGAGGATCGGCGAGCTGCTGGCCGAGGAGGCGCCAGCCGATGCGGACGTCGTCATAGGCGTGCCCGAGACTTCCCTCCCGGTGGCGATCGGTTACTCGAGGAGGTCCGGGATACCCCTGGCGCTGGGCTTCGTATCCAGCGTCGGCAGGCTGAGGACGGCGGGGCTCCGGACGGCGCTCGAGAGGGTGGCCGGGGTCCAGCTGAAGCTCAACGTGATAGAATCCGCGGTCGACGGGAGGGACGTGGTCCTCGTCGACGACAGCGTGGTCAGGGGGACGACGCTCAGGAACGTGGTCTGGAACCTCAGGAGGAAGGGGGCCAGGATCGTCCACGTGAGGGTGGGCAGCCCGCCGCTGGCGGGCGGCTGCCCGCTCCGCCGCCTGCCCCCGAGGGACGAGCTGATATCCTCGGACCTGTCGGAGGAGCAGATAGCCGCGGTGGTCGGCGCGGACAGCGTGCGCTTCCTTAGCCCCGAGGGGCTCCGCGCCGCGCTCGGGGCGGATGGCTTCTGCATGAGGTGCTGGAGGGGGTCCGCGTGATCAGGGTGCTGGGGTTGGGCGGGGGATCCAGGGAGGCCGCCCTGGCGGAGGCCCTGGCCTCCAGCTCCAGGGACGTGCGGATCTTCTGGATCTCGGAGAATCGGAACCCGGGGATAAGGGCGGCGGTGGAGCGGACCGGCGGCGAGTACGCGATTGCGGACGCCTCGGACCCCGAGGCGGTCGCGCGGCTGGCGAGGGCCTGGAGGGTGGAGCTGGCGGTCGTGGGGCCGGAGGAGCCCCTCTTCAGGGGGGTCGCGGACTCCCTGGAGGAACTGGGCGTCGCGGTCGTGGGCGCCAGGAGGAACCTGGCGGCGCTCGAGATGTCCAAGGCCACCATGCGCAGGATCCAGTGGTCTCACGGGATACCCGGCAGGCTGCTCTTCAGGGCGTACAGGAGCTACGCGGAGGCGGTGGCCGACATAGAGGCGCAGCCGGACGCGCCCGCGTGGACCCAGAACGTGGTGCTCAAGCCGGCGAGGCAGGCCGGGGGAAAGGGCGTCAAGGTGATCGAGGACAGGCAGGCCTACCTGCACGGGGAGAAGGCCGCGTTCAAGCTCAGGCACGCGGAGTGGCTCGACAGATACGTGGCCGGCTACGGGGACCTGGAGGATAGGATACTGATAGAGGAGAAGGTGTGGGGACCCGAGTACACCGTCCAGTGCCTGTCGGACGGGCGCTCCCTGCGCTGCTTCCCGCCCGTCCAGGACAACAAGCACGCGTTCGAGCTGGGGATGGGCCCGGAGACCGGGGGAATGGGCAGCTACTCCTCGGGGCATCTCCTGCCCTTCCTCACCGAGGAGGAGTACAGGAGGAGCGTCGAGATAGTGTCGTCAATGGTGAGGGCCATCGAATCGGAGACGGGCCTCAGGTACGTCGGCTTCGTCGCCGGCCAGATGATGCTCACGGAGATAGAGGGGCCCACGCTGATAGAGATGTACTCGAGGCTCGGGGACCCCGAGGGCTTGAACGCCCTGGCGTCCCTCAGGGCGGACCTCGTGGAGGTCCTGGAGGCGACAGTCGAGGGGAGGCTCGAGGGCCTCAGGATGGACTTCTCGGAGGAGGCGACCGTCGTGGTGGCGCTTGCCCCCCGGGGATATCCGGAATATCGCGATCTGGCGGCGGGCCACCCGGTCTCCGCGGACCTGGAGGCCATCTCCGGGCGCGGCTGCAGGATCTACTGGGGATCCGTGCACGAGGAGGGCGGATCGATCGTGACCCGGGGATCGAGGGCGGCCGAGGTGCTGGCCACCGGGGCCGATCCGCCCGGGGCCTCGGCGCGCGCCAACGCCTGCGCCGGCGCGGTGAGGCTCGCCGATGGGTGGCGCTTGATCCACAGGGGAGACGTAGGATCCGCGGGGATGATATCCAGGGCGGTGAGGTCCGCGCAGAGGGCGAGGGCGCTCTACCGCTACAGGATGGAGAGGGGGATCCTCGGGAGGAGGCTCGACTGGGCTCCGGGCCGGGGGCTCGTGGACCCCGCCGAGGACATCATGAGGGAGGTGACCGCCCGCGATGAGGGGCATCGAGCCCAGGGAGTCCGCGATCGAGGAGGCCGTGTCCTACGCCAGGGAGCTGGAATCCCGCCTGGAGCCGCTCGACCGCCTGGACCCGGGGGACCCGTTCGTCTACGTGAGCGTCGGCGGGGGGGAGCTGGGGGACTTGGTGCTCACCGCCGCCAAGAGGTCGCTGGGAGGGAGGAGCGCCGGCATAGTCACGGCGGCCATCGACAGGTATCAGGGATTCCCCGCCCAGGACAGCGCGGACCTGAGCGCGGTCGTGGACATGAGGGACGGGGACGCCTTGGAGTCCGCGATCTCCGGATTCGTGCGCGATCCCCGCTCGGTCAGGCACGCGGTGTTCCTGGAGGTGGAAGCGGTGGACACGGCCCGCGTATTCGAGATGGCGACCAGGAGGGGCTACAACGTGGTCTCGACCCCGTACGGCCCCCTGGTGGGCATGGACAGGCTGGCCAGCAAGCTCCTGATCGAGAGGCTGGGCGTGCCCGCGGTCGAGTGGAGGTACGCCGGGTCGCTGGAGGAGCTGCGCGCGGCCGCTGGGGAGCTCGGGTTCCCCATAATAGTGAAGCCAGTCATGACGTCGAGTGGGCACGGCACCTCGATCGTGGAGGGCGAGGGGGGACTCGATGCCGCGTACGAGCACGCGATGAGGCACGCCAGGGGCAGGGGGGATGAGGTGATAGTGGAGAGGTACCTCCCCGAGCTGAGGACGGAGGGCGTCGAGCTCACCCAGCTGGTGCTGAGGCACTTCGACGAGGACGGGAGGATCAGGACGACGGTTCTCGCGGTCGGGCACAGCAGGCCCGGGGCCGTCTACGTCGAGAGCTGGTTCCCCTCCGGCGTGCCCGCGGAGCTGGAGCGGGAGGGCGCCGAGCACGCCGCGAGGGTGGCGAACGCCCTGGGGGGCCTGGGGCTCTACGCGGTCGAGCAGTTCGTGGTGGGCGGGAGGGTCTACACGAGCGAGTTCGCCAACAGGCCCCATGACACCGGCATGGTCACCAGGTGGGCGCTCGCGGAGGACGAGGGCTCGCTCCACCTCAAGGCCACCATGGGCCTCGTGGTGCCGGCCCCCCGCGCGGCGCACCCCGGCTCCTTCTGCGCGGCCCGCGTAGTGCTCGCGCCGGACGACGTCGCGCCGGGCGCGCCGGTGACCTCCTGGAGCCCCAACGCCGCGCACTCGCTGATCAGGAGGAGGGGCTGGATGGGCGACGTGTGGTTCTTCGGGAAGCCGACCGCGTATCCCGGGAGGAGGATGGGGCTGGCCGCCGCGTGCTCCCGCTCCCTGCGCGCGGCCAGGGCCAGGGCCGCCTCCATAGCCTCAGCGGCGGAGGGGTCGATATCCTATGGCGCGCTACACGGTGAGAATTGAGGTCTGGCTGAGGGAGGGGCTCGTGGACCCGGAGGGCCGCACGGTCTCGGAGGCGCTCTCCGGGCTGGGATTCCCTGTGCGCTCGGCGAGGGCCGGGAGGATCTACGAGATATCGGTGGATGCGCCCGGCGCGGAGGAGGCGGTGTCCATGGCGGAGGGCATGTGCAGGGAGCTCCTCGCCAACCCCGTCAGGGATTCCTGCCGCGTGGAGGTGATAGGGCGACGGGATCCGTCGCGGAGGCCGCGGTCGCCGCCGGGATGAGCCCGGAGGACGCGAGGGCGGTGGAGGAGCACTTCGCCGCGCTCGGCCGCCCCCCCACCTACGCCGAGATCAGGGTGATAGCTCAGCTCTGGTCGGAGCACTGCAGGCACAGGACGTTCAGGGGCAGGATCGTGGATCCGCGCGGCGAGGTGCTGGCGGACGACCCGCTCTCCACGTTCATAGGGTCCGTCTCCGCGGCCCCCTGGGTGATCTCGTCGCTGAGGGACAACGCCGGGATCGTCGAGCTGGCGCGCGGCCACGGGGTAGCCGTCAAGGTCGAGACCCACAACCACCCGTCGGCCGTGGAGCCATTCGGCGGCGCGGCCACGGGCGTCGGGGGCGTGATTAGGGACGTGCTGGCCGTCTGGGCGGATCCCATCGCGCTGATCGACGTGCTCTGCTTCGGTCCTCCCGGCTCGCCGGGGCTCCGCGGCGCCCTCAGCCCGCGCCGCGTGATGGAGGGCGTGATCTCCGGCGTAGGGTACTACGGGAACAACGTCGGGGTGCCGACCCTGGCGGGCGCCGTCGCGTTCGACGAGGGGTACGTCGGGAACCCCCTAGTGTTCGCCGGGTGCGTGGGCATCGTGCCCCCTGGGGGGTACTCGAAGGACCCGCGCCCGGGCGACGTCCTCGTCCTGGTGGGCAACCGCACGGGGCGGGACGGCATAGCCGGCGCGACGTTCGCCTCCTCGGCCCTCCCCGAGGACCTGGTGGCGCTCAGGCCGGCGGTCCAGATACCGGATCCGCTGGTGGAGGAGGGGCTAATCAGGTTCATCTCCGCGGCCAGGGGCGCCCGCGCGGCCTCCGGCGTGACCGACCTCGGGGGAGGGGGCCTGGCGGTCGCCGCCGCGGAGATGGCGCGCGAGGCGCGCGCCGGCTGCGAGCTGTCCCTGGACTCCGTGCCCCTCAGGGAGGAGATGGAGCCCTGGGAGATCCTCGTCTCGGAGTCGCAGGAGCGCATGCTCCTCTCCGCGCGCCCGGGCGACGTCGGCCGCCTCCTCAGGATCGCAGGGGCCGAGGGCCTGGAGGCCGCCGTTGTGGGCAGGCTCACGGGATCGGGTAGATTCGTCGCGCGCTTCCGCGGCGAGGTCGTCGCGGACCTGGACATGGGGTTCCTATTCAATCCCCCGAGGGTCACCAGGGTCGCGTCCCCGCCGGCGCTCCCGGCGGAGGAGGACCCGCAGCTCGAGGACCCGCCGGACCTCGGCGAGGCGCTGCTGCGCCTGCTGGCCTCGCCCAACATCTCGAGCAGGGATGGCGTGATAAGGACCTACGACACGGGCGTCGGGGGGAGGACCGCCGTCTACCCGCTGGAGGAGCCGGCCGGCGGCCACAACGACGCCGCCGTCCTGAAGCCGCTCGGCGACGGATGGGAGGGGGTGGTGATATCGGTGGGGCTGAAGCCCAGGTACTCCAGGATAAGTCCCTACTGGATGGCCGCCTCCAGCATAGACGAGGCGCTGCGCAACAACGCAGCCGTCGGCGGGAGGAGGTGGTCCCTGCTCGACAACTTCTCCTGGGGGAGCCCGGAGAGGCCGGAGTCCATGTGGTCGCTGCTGGAGGCCCTGAGGGCCTGCCGCGACTTCGCCTCGGCCTTCGGGGCGCCGTTCGTGTCCGGGAAGGACAGCCTGTACAACGAGTCGGCGCTCGGGCCCGTGCTCCCCACGCTCGTGATAACCGCGGTGGGCGTGATCCCGGACGTGAGGCGCGCCCTCACATCGTCCCTGAAGGCGCCGGGCGACCCCGTGTACGCGCTGGGCGTCACCAGGGCGGAGATGGGGGGATCCGAGTACTTCGAGCTCCTGGGGGTCCGCGGCGGCGTCGTGCCGAGGGTCAGGCCGGGCGAGTCCAAGCGCGCCCTGGAGTGCGTGATCCGCGCGGCGGACGAGGGCCTGCTGGCCGCGGCCCACGACGCGTCGGAGGGCGGCCTCGCCGTCGCCGCCGCGGAGATGGCGATCTCGGGCCGCCTGGGGATGGACATGGACCTCACCAGGATCCCCTCGGAGGGCGCGCTGGCGGACCGCCACCTGATGTTCTCCGAGAGCAACGGGAGGTTCTTGGTCGAGGCCCGCAGGGGGAGCGAGCGCGACCTGGAGCGCCTGATGGCATCCATAGGCTGCGCGTTCGCGAGGGTGGGCACAGTGACGGGCGAGGGGGAGCTGGTCCTCAGGGGGCGCCGCGGGGCCTTGGAGCTGGGCCTCGAGGACCTGGAGTCGGCATGGAGGCGCGGGCCGTGGCGAGGATCGCCGTGCTGAGGGCCCCCGGCACGAACTGCGACCGTGAGACGGAGGGCGCGCTGAGGGAGGCGGGGGGCGACGCGGTCACGGTCAGCATATCGGACCTGGAGTCCGGGAGGTCGGATCTCTCGCGCTTCGCCGGGCTCGTGATACCGGGCGGATTCTCCTACGGCGACAGGGTGAGGGCGGGCGCCATACTGGCGGCGAAGCTCAAGACGTCCCTCCGCGGGGCACTGGAGGAGCACATATCGCGCGGCCGGCCCGTGATGGGGATCTGCAACGGCTTCCAGGTGCTGGTCGAGCTGGGGATCCTCCCGGGCATCAGGCGGTGCGGGGCGGCGCTGGCCCCCAATTCCTCGGCCCGCTTCGAGTCCCGCTGGGTGCGCGTCAGGAGGACCGGCCGGTGCCCCCTCGCGGCGGGCCCCGACGTCCAGCCTCTGCCCGTGGCGCATGGCGAGGGCAGGGTGGTGCTGTCGGACCCCGGCTGCGCCGAGGAGCTGGAGTCCATGGGTCTGATAGCGTACAAGTACGCTAGGCCCGATGGCTCCCCCGCCGGCGGCGAGTACCCGTTCAACCCTAACGGGTCCGCGGCGGACATAGCCGGCCTGTGCTCGCCGGAGGGCAACGTCATGGGGATCATGCCGCACCCCGAGAGGGCGGTCCACCGGTGGCAGGTGCCCCTCGCGATGGGGGAAGCCGGCGGGATCGCGATCTTCAGGGCGTTCGTCGAGGCGGCTTCCAGGTCCGCGCGAGTTCGGGGCGCGCGCCTCTCTACCGCAATATGAATGATTTCATGACAATATTTAGCATACCGGGCCGCAAATGGTGAGAAAGATATAAAATATCTCACCGGGGGTGGACCGCGTGCCACCGAGGCTCCTCTCGGCGTTCTCATCCGAGTGGTTCTCCGTCGCGCTGGGCACGACCGCCACGTCGGTCGCGATCTACTGGATGTCCGCGCTCTATCGCCTGCCCATCCTGCGCTGGGTGGGACTTGCGTTCCTCATAATCGGCGCCGCGTCCTTCGCCGCGATCTCGGTCCTCTGGGCAGCGAGGGGGCTGGCGTTCCCCCATCTCATCGGGAGCGATTCGCGCGACCTGAACCGCGTGAGCTTCACCGCCGTGATGCCGCTGGAGATGATCGCGCTGGGAACCGCGCTCCAGCTCTACCTGGGGACGCCGCGCTCCGCGTTCGCCGAGCTCCTGTCCGCGGATTACTTCGCCGCGCTCGCCGCATCCATGTCCCTCAGCGTGCTGGAGGGCTATCTCCTCTACACGAGGAGGGAGATCTCCGGGAGTGAGCTGACGTACGCGCTCGTGATACCCCCCATATCGGTGTCCACCGGGGTGCTGCTGGCCCCCTCGCTCGTGCAGATAGCTCCGGGCCTGGCCCCCCTCGTGGACTTCCTGGTCGCGGGCGGCCTCGGGGTGAGCTTCATGCTCTTCATATTCATAGGATCCCTGGGGCTCGCCGCGCACGTCAGGGAGGTCAAGGCCCCTGAGCACCTACCGGTGGCGATATTCCCGGTCGGGGTGTCCAGCATACTGGCCATCAACATACTTTTCCTCTCATCGATCGGCTTCATCCAGGGGAAACTCGCGCTCACGATGGCGATCGCGCTATGGGGGTTCGAGCTCTGGAACTTGCTCGTGATGGCCGCCGTGAGCGCAGCATCCCTCCGCGGCCGGCCCCCGATGAGCGTCTGGGCCTACCTGTTCCCGCTCACGATCTTCTGGGTATCATCGATCCACATATCCGCGCTCCTGGCCTCCTCGGGGTACTCGCTTCCCTCGAGGATCGTGATCGCGGTCGGCACCGCGGTCGCGGCCGCCATCCTGCCGCTCTGGGCGTACTCGGTCTACGCGTCGGCGCTCCTGCTCAGGTGGCTGATCTCGCTCTCGAGGGCTCCGGCGCCGACGGACGCCGCGGCCGAGGGCGGGAAATCCCCGTAGATGGCCGCCATCAGCTCCCTCAACCTCCTCCTGAGCTCCTCATCCGATCCGGCCACCACGCACGCGTGCCCCATCTTCCTCCCGGGCCTCGCCTCGGCCTTCCCGTACCACCAGAGCCTCGCGCCGGGCACCGATAGTATGTCCCGCACCGGCAGCTCATCCCTCGATATCCCCAGGACGTTCACGATCCCCGTCGGGCGGAGGATCTCGGTCGATCCGAGCGGCATGTCCAGTATTGCGCGCAGGTGATTCTCGAACTGGCTCGTGGCCGCCCCGCAGAGGGACCAGTGCCCCGTGTTGTGCACCCTGGGGGCGAACTCGTTGGCGAGGACCCTTCCGTCGGCCGACACGAGGAACTCGACCGCAAGCACGCCGACGTAGTCCATGGACCTGGCCAGGCGGACCGCCGCCCTGGACGCGGCCTCGACGGCCTCCGCGTCCCGCGCGGGCGCAATGCTGTACAGGAGGATCCCGCCCGCGTTGTGGTTCTCGGCCGCCGGGTAGACCACCTCCTCGCCCGACTTCGAGCGCGCAACTATGACTGAGATCTCCTCCCGGACGTCCACCATCTCCTCCACGAGCACGGGGTAGCCCCAGGGGATGGACGCGGCGTCCCCGGGATTCCTCAGGAAGCGCACGCCCTTCCCGTCGTACCCCCCGCCCAGGGCCTTGACGACCGCGGACCCCGCGCTCGAGAGGAACTCCTCCACCTCCCGGGGCGAGCCGGCGGGCCTGAAATCGGCCGTCGGGATCCCCAGCTCGACGAACAGCCGCTTCTCCAGGAGCCTGTTCCGCTTGGCGAGAAGCGGGCGCAACCCCGGCCTGAGCTTCCCGGCCGCCTCCGCGATCTCCGCCGCCTCCGCCTCCGCGTTCTCGAACTCGTAGGTCACCACGTCGCTCCAGGAGGCCAGCTCGGCGCCCTCGCCAGGCCTGAACGCCCTGTCGGCAATCCTGGCGGCGGGGGCGCCCGCGTCCGGGTCCAGGACCCCGAAGGATATCCCGAGCCTCCTGCCCTCCAGGACCATCATCCAGCCCAGCTGGCCGCCGCCGAGTATCCCCACACGCGGCCCCCGCTCGCGCGCCATCCAGCGACGCCCCCAGCACCTCATCCCTCATGGACTCCATGAGCGCGACGACCCTATCCCTTATCTCGGGGTGCTTCAACCCGAGTATCCTGGCGGCGAGCAGCGCGGCGTTCCTGGCCCCCCCGACCGCCACGGTGGCCACGGGGACCCCGTACGGCATCTGGACTATGGAGAGGAGGGAGTCGAGTCCTCCCAAGTTCCTCGTGGGTATCGGCACCCCTATCACGGGGAGGGGGGTCAGCGACGCGGTCATCCCGGGCAGGTGCGCGGCGCCCCCGGCGCCCGCAATTATGACCTCGAGGCCCCTCCCGGCGGCGCTCCTCGCGTACTCGAACATCAGCTCCGGGGTCCTGTGCGCCGATACCACCCTGACCTCGTGCGGTATCTCGAGCTGCCTCAGGACCTCCACCGCCTCCCTCATCACCTCCCAGTCGCTCCTGCTCCCCATGATGACGCCCACGAGGGGCCCCATGTTTCATCGGTGCCGCGGGACATCTAAAATGCGTTTCTCACATGCAAATTTAAAATTTGCACGATCGATGATAGTTCTCCTCGGGTCCGCCCCGCGGCGCAGCAACGGATTTAGATCGCGGCGCCCCCGGATCCGCGTGTCCTCCTCTTACAGGGGGCTGGGGGTGGACCCGAGGAAGGAGGGGGTGGAGGCGCTCTCATCGATGGTGAGGCCCGCCGTCAGGGGGTTCTCCGACGTCCTGAAGGACCCAGAGGTCGCCGGGAGGGGGCTCGTGCTCCACGTGGACGGGGCTGGATCGAAGCCCATAATCGCGTACCTCCACTACAGGGAGACCGGGGACCCGTCCTGGTTCTCGGGGCTCGTGCAGGACGTCCTCGCCATGAACGTGGACGACGCGGCCGCGGTGGGGGCCCGCCCGCTGCTCTTCGCCGACTACGTGGTCTACAATAGCCTGAGGATAAGGGGCGAGGACCTCCTCCCGGCCATAGCGTCGGGGCTCGGGTCCTCGCTGTCCTCGCTCGGCGAGGCGATGTCCGGCCTGGGAGGGGGGCCCGCCCTGGCGGGCGGCGAGACCGCGCAGTCGCCCGATCAGGTGGGCACGCTGGACGTCGCCGGCGCGGTCCTGTCCTCGGTGGGGCTGGAGGAGGCCCGGCGCGCCTCCGCGGTCGAGGCCGGGATGGTCATCGTCGGGCTCAGGAGCGGCGGCAGGTCCAGGTGGGAGCCCAGGGAGAACAGCGGGATCATGTGCAACGGGCTGACGCTCGCCAGGCACGTCCTGCTTTCGCCGGAGTACAGGGCGAGGTACCCGGAGGCCTACTCGCCGGAGGCGCGCGGGGACGGGAGGTTCCGCCTGGAGGACTCGCCCGATGGTCTGGGGATGACCGTGGGCGAGGCGCTCTCGTCGCCCACGCGCATATTCGCGCCCGTGGCTCTGGAGTCCCTCAGGCGCTGCGCGGGGAGCCCGATGGCGATGGCGCACGTGACGGGCGGGGGGCACACGAAGATCCTGAGGCTGGGCTCGGGGGTGCGCTACGTCCTGGACGGGCTCCCGGAGCCGGACCCCATCTTCGGGCTGATAAGGGAGGAGGGCCGCATCGGATGGGCGGAGATGTACGAGTCCTTCAACATGGGGATCGGCTTCGAGATCCTGACGACGCGCGAGTGCGCCGAGGAGGCGCTGCGCGCGGCCGAGCTCCACGGGGTGGGCGCGTCGATCGTGGGCAGGGTGGAGCGGTGGGCGCCCGGCGAGAACTCCCTCGTGATAAGGACCCGCTGGGCCGGCGAGCTCTCCTGGCGCCGCGCCCTGGCGCGATGGCCATCGGACTATCTCCGCCCAGACCGGCGCGTGGTCGGACCCCATCACGTCGTAGAGTATCCCTGCCCCCCTCACCCTGTGCCTGAGCTCCTCCGAAACCAGTATGTAGTCGATCCTCCAGCCGACGTTCCTCTCGCGCGCGCGGGACCTGTAGGACCACCAGGAGTAGTGCCCCCCGTCCCTGACGAACATCCTGAAGGTGTCCACGTAGCCGAGCCCGAGAAAGTGCGTCATCCAGTCCCTCTCCTGCTGCGTGAATCCCGCGCTGTTCGCGTTGTCCTCCGGCCGCGCTATGTCCAGCTCCGTGTGCGCCACGTTGAAGTCCCCGCCTATCACGAGCGGCTTCCTCCTCCTGAGCCCCTGCGCGAATCCCTCGAAGGCCCGGTCGAACTCGAGCTTGTAGTCGAGCCTGGTGAGCCCCTGCTGGGAGTTCGGGAAGTAAACGTTGACCACGTAGAACTCCTCCAGCTCTATCGTTATCACGCGCCCCTCGTCGTCGAACCTCGGGTCCCCGATGCCGCGGGACACAGAGATGGGCTCCACCCTCGAGAGCGTCATCGTGCCCGCGTAGCCCCTCCTCCTCGAGGGGTTCAGGTAGGCCAGGTACCCCGATCCCGGGTAGATCTCGAGCGGCACGGAGTCCGACCTCACCTCCTGCAGGAGGACCACCTCGTATCCCCTGGACAGGAACTCCATCAGGCCCTTCCCCATCGCGCTCCTCAGCCCGTTGACGTTCCACGACGCTATCCTCAACGCGGGGGGATCGGCGGGGGGCGAGATAAGTCGAGCTGGATGCCCGGGCGCCGCCCGATAACTCACGATGCCCCCGGGTCGACAGCGCATGAAATGCAAATAAATAACCCGTTGATGAAATAAAGCCGTTGAGGATAGCGGTGCTGAAGGCGAAGGGCGGGGTAGGCGGCTCCACGATCGCCGCCTCCCTCGCGAAGTACCTGGCCCTGAGGGGGATGAGGGTCCTGCTGATAGACAGGGACCTCGTGGGGACCGTATCCGAGCTCGCCGGCCTGAGGGGAAACGGCCTCATACAGTTAGTCAAGGAGGGATCCGATCCCCGCGGGGCCCTCGCCTCCCTGCAGGTGGGCCGCGGCGTCCTGGACGTGCTCAAGCTGTTCAGCGACGGCGTGCCCGTGGAGGTCGAGCGGGAGGACGTGCGGAACCTGCGCGACGGACTCACCGCGGCCTACTCCGATCTGATTAGGGCCGGCAGATACGATTTCTTCGTGGCGGACAACGCCGCCGCGGCCACGCCCCTCGAGCCCGTGAGCGGCTGGGAGCTCAGCGCGTTCTCGGAGCTGATGCCCGGGCATCCGAGGACCGCGGCCCTCGTGATGGAGCCCGGCGAGGTCGGCCTCAGGGCCACCCTGAGATACGCCGCATCCCTCAGGGACCACGGAGTATCGTACTTCGGGATCGTCATAGTCAACAAGGTGGAGGTCGACATGGAGAGCCTGAGGTCCGCGTACGACTCGGTGAACGAGGTCATGAACGATACCGGGGCCCGCATAGGGGCACTGGTGCCGTTCCTCCAGGAGCTGCGCCGCCTCCCGGAGGGCATCGAGATGTTGCACGTACCAACGCAGGTGATGGAGGTGGGGAACGCAATCCTCAGGTATATGCAGTGGAGGGAGATCCGCCTCCCCATGCCGGATGATCAGCTCAGGGAGCTGGCCCGGGCTTCTGGAGCCGCCCGCGAGAGGGGCTCCTACGTGTACACGCCCGGCCCCGACGATCCCCTCAGGAGGGTCGTCCTGACGCTCTCCTCGGCGCTCGTGAAGCTCCAGTCCTCCCAGTTCGCGGCGCTGGCCAAGCGCCTGATCGATATCGTGCGGGACGAACACGGCGACGAGGCACAGGCGTTCGCGCTGGATCCGGAGGGGAAGATCTCGATCCCCGGCCTCAGGAAGCTCACGCTCATGCCGGCCTACTCCTCGGACAGGCTCAGGCTGAAGGGCATCGAGGATGCTGTCAAGATGGCCAGGAGGCTGGCCCAGGATGCGCTGGACAGCTCCGGCAGGGGATCTGGCATCCCATCATTGCTCATCGTGAGCTCCACCAGCTCCCTGGAGCCGGTATCCACCTGCTGCGATCAATCCCTGCTCTCGAGGGAGTTCTGGAGGGAGTTCCTGGCCCACCTGCGCTCCTCGAACCCCTCGATGATCGCGGTGCTGCTGTGCGAGCCCATCGGTGACCGCTGCGACGCGCTCGACGGCTTGGCGGACTTCACGATATCCGGGGCGCAGGCGATCGGATCTGCATCTTTCTCCATAGTCAGCTCCAGGATCCCCTGAGGCGCGCGCCATGAGGGCGCTCAACCTGGCGTTCTTCGCGTCGCCGTTCGCAGCGTCAGCCGTCCTGGCTTGGCTCACGCTGGCGAATCCCGCCCTGGCCTGGCTGAACTACCTAATCTGGCTCACCACCGTGCTCGGCGCCTACACGTTCGTGAACTTCGCATCGACCGCCGTCAGGGCCAGGGGCTACGCGAGGAGCTACGTGGGCGCGGCCCCCGAGCTGAGGGTGGCGGCCTTCGTCACCTCCCTCAACGAGGATCCATCATTGGTGGAGGGGACCCTCATATCGGTGAAGTCCGCGCTCGGGACCAGGGGGGACGTGTTCCTCCTGGACGACTCCACGAACCCCGAGGTGGCCGGGGAGCTCAGGAGGTTCTGCGAGGCGAACGGGATCGCATACCTTCACAGGGAGGACCGGAGGGGCTTCAAGGCCGGCGCGATAAACGACGCGCTGAGGAGTCTAGGGGACAAGTACGACTTGGTGGCGATATTTGATGCGGATCAGAGGCCCAGGGCCAACTTCTTCGACGCCGCGCTGCCCTTCTTCAGGGACCCCTCCGTGGCGTTTGTCCAGGTGCCCCAGAACTACACGGAGATCGCGTCGCCGATAGCGATGGGCTCCAAGTACCAGCAGGAGCCGTTCCTGAGGATCATGATGAGGGGCAGGAGCGGAACCTCCGCCTTCTCCCTGGGATCCGGCACGATATTCAGGATCGCCGCGCTCCGCGAGGTCGGCCTCATGGACGAGTCGAGCATAACCGAGGACGCGGCCACCTCTGTCAGACTGCACTCCCGCGGATGGAGGTCCATATATTACGATGACTTCTTGGTGTGGCACGGGGAGCCCCCGCGGGACGCCGCCGCGTACATCCAGCAGCAGAGCCGGTGGGCGCTCGGATACTTCCAGCTGATGGGCAACATTCTGAGGTCCGACCTGGGCTTCACGGCGTTCTTCGACTACGTCTCGGGGGTCTTCTACTGGCTGAAGGATGGCCCGCTGACGCTGATCGAGATCATTGCACCTATAATCTTCCTCTCGCTCAGGCAGCCCTTCATGAATGTGGATCCCGTGGTCTACGCGCTCGCGTACTTCCCGTACTTCGCCCTGTCCATCGGCACATTCTACTTAATAATGCGCGGGAAGAACTACGGCCTGAAGGGCTTCTTCCTCCATCAGTCCCTCGAGTACCTGGCGTTCACCGGGATAACGGCGGCGTTCATCTCGTACCTGCTCAGGAGGAGGGTGCCGTTCAAGGTGACGCCGAAGGGCAGGGGCAGGAGGTCCCTGCGGTCGGTGATTCCCCATATCATCGTCGCGGCGGCGCTCGCGGTGTCCATAGCCCTCGGCGCCCTCTGGCTGATGTCGGCGCGCGGCGCCCTCGAGTACGCCGTCGCGATAAATATCTTCTGGGCGGCCTGGTCGCTCCCCTTCCTGCTCTCCGCCATAGCGTTCGCGCTCAGGGTCCCCGGGGAGCCCGGGGGATCCAGCTACGTGGCTCCGGCTCACGTCTTTATAGCGCGCCTGCTCCACCCTCCCCGGTGAGGCGCGGGCCCAGCCTGAGGAGGAGGGTGGGCGAGGGCGACTGGATGGACATCGAGGGGGCGATCGGCGGCAACAAGTACTGGAACGTCGCGGAGGGCAGGAGGGATTACGTCTACGCGCTGGCCCTCTCGCGCGCCAGGGCCCCCGCGCCCGGCGGCCGCTACGTGAGGGCCACGGGGCTCGGCAGGGTGATCGCGCCGGAGCCCGCGGCCAGGTTCTGCAGGAAGTACAGGGTGCTTCTGGTGGACTCGGGTTCCCTGACCGTTGTATCGGTGCTCACTTGGAGGGCCTTCAGGGAGGCAATGGCGAACCCCGACGGGATCCTGTCCGCGCTCGAGTCCGGGTCACTTCCGCGCTACATTAACTACAGGACGGTGCTGAGGATCCTGGGGCGCGATGGCGGGTGGGACGATAAAGCGCGCGGATCCGCGCGGTAATAATTAATTACCCTTCCTGGCTCAGCCGCGGATGTGGGTTCCTCGCCGCCCCCAGTGCTCCAGGGCCAGGACCTCTCCTTCTCAGTAGGCCAGCGCGTCATCTTCGACGGGATCAACATTGAGACATACAAGAACGAGCTGGTGTCGATAATCGGGCCGTCCGGCGTCGGGAAGTCGACCCTGCTGAGGGTCCTCGGCATGTTCGTTCGCCCCACCAGGGGCCGCGTCCTGCTGCACGGCGAGGAGGTGACCAGGCCAACCCCCAGGATAGCACTGGTGCACCAATCGATAGCGACCTTCCCCTGGATGACCGCGCTGGATAACGTGAAGCTCGCCCTGCAGGGCAGGGGGCTGTCCAAGGAGGAGATGGAGGAGAGGGCCAGGAGGGCGCTCGAGGTGGTGGGGCTGAGCGGGTTCGAGCGCTTCTATCCGAAGGAGATGAGCGGCGGCATGAGGCAGAGGGTGGCCATCGCCAGGGCGCTCGCGGGCGATCCATACGTCCTCCTGATGGACGAGCCCTTCGTGCACCTGGACGAGCTGACCGCTGAGAGGCTGAGGCGCGAGATATACGACATACTCTTCAGCGAGGGGTCGACGCTCGAGTCGGTGGTGCTCGTGTCCCACAACCTGAACGAGGTCGTGGAGCTGTCCGACCGGGTGTACGCCATGAGGGGGTCCCCCGCGAGGATCGTCGGGGAGCTGACGATCGAGCTCGAGAGGCCCAGGAACCAGTACAACCCGATCTTCAGCGAGTACGTGAGCGAGCTGTACTCCATGCTCTCGATAGGTGAGTAGGATGTACGGGGGACTGATAATAGCGGCGGCCGCCCTCGCCACTTTCGCGCGCGTCCTGGCGATGATGGGGCTCTCGATAGTCACCGGGTGGCTCCTGGGCTACGCCTCGCTGAGGAGCAGGGGGTTCGAGTCCGCTTACATACCGGCCATAGCCGTGCTGGAGTCCGTCCCGGTGATAGGGTTCTTCCCCCTCGTCCTCATAATATTCGTCGAGAGGATAGGGGGCCCCTTGGGCGTGGAGATGGCCGCCGACTTCCTGGTGTTCGACGCCGTCGTGTGGAACATCTGGGTGGGCATCTACCAGGCATTCAAGACGGTCCCGCGCGACCTGGAGGAGGTGGCCGATAACTACGGGCTCGGCTTCCTCGGGAAGATGAGGAAGCTCTACGTGCCCTACTCCATACCCAGGATAGCGGCGAACCTGTTCCCGTCGTTCGCCGACGGGCTCTTCTACATAATGGCGAGCGAGGTGATCTCAGTGGGGGTTCACACATACGAGGTGTTCGGGATAGGGACCCTGCTCACCGAGTACGTAGCGGGGGGGCAGATGGCGGGGATCTACTACTCCCTCCTGGCCATAGGGGTGGGCGTCGCGGGCTTCATGACGCTCTTCCGCTACTTCGCCGGGGCCTCGGTGGCGAAGTACGGGCTCGACACGGCCGCCCAGATAAGGCGCCGGGAGAGGCCGGCCCCGAGGCTCGGCTCGAGCGCGTGGGTGACCCTGGCGAGGCCCATGAGGCGCCTCTCCAGGTACGCGGCCTCGGCCGTCCTAGCGTCCGTGGCTCGCCCAGTGCGCTCGGTCTCGGGGAGGGCGCCGCGCCTCGCGCGCGCCGCTGGATACGCGATCGGCATCGCGATCCTCGGATACATGATCTATTCGTCCTACAGGCTGATCGCGGCGGTGCCCGCCGCGACATGGTCCGAATTGTTATCGGACACGCCCGCGATGCTCTACGCGCTGGCGGTGGACTACGGGCGCGTCGCGGTGATAACGGGCGCGTCTTTCGCCATATCGGTGCTGGCCGGCTACTACCTCGCCACGCACGTGAGGGCCAGCGCGATCGTGATACCAGCGGTGCAGACGATAGCCACGTTTCCCCCGCCGGCGTACTTCCCACTGATATACATGGCGACGTACACCTACATGGACGCGCTCCCCGGCGGCATCGGCGCGGAGGTCTACGTCTTCATCCTGGGGTTCCTGAGCGCGTTCTACTACGTGTTCTTCAGCTTCTGGATGGGCGTCCAATCGATACCGGTCGAGTTCTGGGAGCTGATGGACAACTACCGGCTGGGCTTCTGGGACAGGCTGCGCAGGGTGGTGCTCCCGGCGACGCTCCCCTACCTGGTGTCCGGGATCTCGAGCACCGTGAACAGCGCCTGGGGGGGCCTGATGGTGGGCGAGTACTGGCCCGGCATTGTGCCCGGGAGGAACCTCGAGGTCAACGTGGGGCTCATGAAGCTCCTCGACGTCTACGTGAGCCAGGGATACCTTCACAGGGCCGCGTGGGCGTCGCTGCTCTTCGGGGCTGTCGTAGCCGTCTACAGCCTCCTGTTCACGGAGAGGCTCATGAACCTGTCCAGGTCGAGGTACGTGGTCGAGGAGGGGATCTTCGCGGCCTGAGGGGCGCCCGCCGACCCCCTCCTCGGGAGGAATCATCGGCAAATTATTTTAGCATCCGCGCCCCAAACCTATAACGTGGCGAGGCTCAGGGTGCTCTTCGTGAGCGACGTGCACTACCGGCCGGACCTCGCTGGAGAGGATCCGCCGAGGGCCGAGGGCCTCGCCAAGATCGAGGAGATAGTGAGGAGGGAGGAGCCGGACCTGCTCCTGGGCGCAGGTGACTGGGACCTGGGGTTCGACAAGGAGGCCTTCGAGGAGCTCGCGGCCATGACCTACGTCCTCACAATATACGGCAATCACGAGAACAGGGAGGGCATACGCGCGGCGCGCAACGCTGACGGGAGGCCCATACTAATACCCGACGGCGATGCCGTGGAGTTCGACGGGCTGGTCGTGGCCGGGATCTCGGGCAACATAGGCAGCGGCAGGAAGTGGCACCACAAGAGGCCGGAGCAGTTCGAGGCCGAGGCATCGAGCCTGTCGGAGCGCCGCGTCGACGTCCTCATAACGCACGAGCCGCCCTCGGAGGTCCCCTTCGTGCCGGGGAACCCCTACGGCAAGAGGATAGTTTCCAAGGCCGTCATGATGGTGAGGCCCGGGCTGCACTTCAGCGGGCACGTCGAGTACCCGACGCAGCTCGTCAAGCACGGGGGCGTGAAGTTCCTCCACGTGGACAGCCAGCCGCCGGCTTGCGAGTACGCGGTGGGGGCGTTCGAGGACGGGGAGCTCCGCGAGCTCAGGATAAGGAGGAGCCCCGTGATACCCTTAAAGGAGACCCTGGCCGGTGGCCTCGGGGTTGGCTAAGCTTCCCTGGGTGGACGCGGTCAGCATAGAGCCCTGCGGCGCCATAATCGACTGCAGGGGCGGCCTCGAGGAGTACCTGAGGGCGGCGCTGGGGGACGAGCGGCTCGCGTCGGGCGTAGCGTCCCGCGCGATGCACATCGCGCGCTCGATCCAGGCGCCCTACGGGGCCCGGATGATGCTCGGCCTGAGGGCCGCGATGGAGCTCGGCGCCGAAGGCGCCCCGGGGTACTCCGAGGAGCTGGGCAGGGGGCTGGTGGAGTCCATCCCCGGGTGGAGCGTGTTCCCAGACTCCGCGGAGGGGATATCGCTGCTCAGGGAATCCGGGTACCGCGTGATCCTCGTGTCGGGGCTCGAGGAGTGGATCCTCAGGGCGTTCGTGGGCGGCTCGGGAATATCCGTGGACGCGGTCTACGGCGCGGGCAGCGAGGGTCCCTTCAAGCCGAACCCCCGCGCGCTCTTCACGGCCTACAGGGACGCCGGCATCCCGATCTGGAGGGGGCTGCACGCGGGCCAGGACATCGACGAGGACGTGCGGCCGGCGATGGTGCTGGGCCTCAGGACCGCCTGGGTGAACAGGTACGGGGAGGAGGAGCCCGAGGAGGGGATAGCCTCGGAGTACATAGTGGGATCGCTCGGGGAGCTGGCGGAGCTGCTGTCCGAGGGCCGCGAGGGGAGGGACCTCGACGGGTGGCTACGCCGCCATGAGGGGCCGGGCGGCGATCACTACCCACGCGTCGATCCCTCAGGGCCGCGTCGAGGTCCTCTATCAGGTCATCCACGTCCTCCAGGCCGACGGACAGCCTGAGGAGCCCGTCCGTTATGCCCAGCCTCTCCCTGACCTCGGGCGCTATGGGCCCGGAGGCGCTCATAGCTGCGTACGTGAGCAGGCTCTCGGTCCCCCCGAGGCTCGGGGACGGCTTTATCACCCTGACCCTCTTGAGGGCCCTGAGGACCGCTTCCTTCCCGCCCTTCAGCTCGAAGCTCACGACGGCGCCGTAGAGCCTCCTCTCGAACAGCCTGTCCGCGACCTCCCTGTAGGGGCTGTCGCTCAGCCCGGGGTAGTGCACAACCTTCACGGCCGGGTGCTCGCGCAGGAACTCCGCTATGGCCATAGCCGACGCGCTCTCGCGCTCCATCCTTATGCTGAGGCTCTTGAGCCCGCGCAGCACGAGGTAAGCGCTGAACGCTGACATCGTGGACCCGAGCATCCTCCTCCACTCCCAGGCCGCCCTGGCGCTCTCCTGGTCGGGGAAAGCCGACACCCCGGCCAGCACGTCGTTGTGCCCCGCGAGGTACTTCGTTGCGCTGTGCACCACGGCGTAGGCGCCGTCCGCCAGCGGCCTGTAGAGATATGGCGTCACGAACGTGTTGTCCACGATCAGCTTGGCCCCGGCGTCCCTGGCGGCGCGCGAGATCTGGCGCACATCCAGGACCCTCAGCGTCGGGTTCGTCATCGTCTCCAGGAACACGATGTCCGCGGGCTTGGAGAGGGCATCGATAACGTGCTCGGTGTCCGGCCACACCTGGTCCACGGTCACGCCGAACTTCCTCAGCTCCTCCAGCAGCCTTATCGTCGTGCCGTACTCCTCCATCGGGACCACCACCCTCATCCCCGGCCTGAGGATGGAGATCAGTAGGCTGCTTATGGCGCCCATCCCCGACGCGTAGCCCAGGGCGTCGGCCGCGTCCTCTATCCTCGCTATGGCGCTCTCCAGGGCCTCCACGGTGACGTTCTCCTCCCTCGCGTACTTCAGCTCGGTGCCCCTCTCCGTCATCCTGGGCTGGCCGGTCTCGCGGTCTGGGTGCTCGCATATCGTGCCCATGTAGATTGGGGGGATGAAGTAGCCCCTGTCCTCGTCGTAGTAGCCGTGGCCGTGGATTAGCTTTGTGTCGAATCCCTCCATGATGCGAGAGCGCTGTCCCCTTGATATAACCGTTTTCGCGATACCGGCGGCTCCGTTACCTCAAGCTCACCCCCTACCCGAGCGAGAAAATAGGGCGCGGCCCGTTCAGCCACGGGGGCATCCCCTCCCCCTCCCACACTAGCGGGGGCCTCTCCCGATGAACAGGTAAGTATCTATGGAGTTCCCGCGCGGGCTGTGCTGATGGACCTCAGGGACCTGGCGGCCCTCCTCAGCGAGAGGCCCGAGAAATAGGGATGAACAATATGGGCCATGACGGGAAGGGGGTCCCCCTCCTGATCCGTATCGGATCAGTGTCACTGCAAATCGAGCGGAGGGCTCCCCCGGATTTAGGCTCACCGACGGTCAGCTTGAGGTAACGGAGCCATGCCGGCAGCCGGGCTTAGTGTCTCACGGCGCCGGCCCCTCCTGGCCGGCATCCCTGACCGGGAGAGCGATTATGGCCATCTCGACGGACTCGGGGTCGTCCAGCATGGCGCTCATGCAGCCGAGGAACTGGCTCCTGCTCTCGTCCTGATCCGACGAGGCGAGGAGCACGGGGCTGCCGTCCTCCGCCGAAATCCCGAACAGGTACTCGTGCAAGCTCCCGAGCACCTGCCCGGCCTCCTCCGAGAACTTCAGGAGGAGCATGAAGACCGCGAATCCCCCATAATCCTTCCCGTCCGGCGACGAGACGCCCCTTATGGCCTCGAGGGCCGCGTAGTTGTCCCGCGACCTCACCAGGTCCACTATCCTGTCCAGGACGTCCCTGTCCAGCTTCACATCATCCCTGACCTCGTGCAGCTCTATCTCCTCCTCTCCGCCCTCGACGGCTATCCTCACGGACCAGCGCCTCTCAGGGTCCAGGAAATCATGCGCGCTCACGCGTACCGCCTTGCGCGGGATCCGCCATCCCCGCTATTTAACTTGTGGGCCGCGCCGTCCGGGCCGGGCAAGTTGATCGGCGCCGGCGAGCGAGGGGTCGAGTGGGTTCGGCTTGTCGGTTGCCGCGGGCCGCGTCCGCCCCGGGGCAGGCGAGCTAAACTTGATCGGGTTATACTTATATGATATAAACTTCTCGAACGATGTTTGAGCGCATGAGGAGCAGGAAGCTCGTGAGGATAGGGTCCAGCCTGTTCGTGTCCATACCCGCCGAGTGGGCCAGGTCCCTGGGGCTGAGCGAGGGATCCGAGGTGCTGATGGACATGGACGGCGAGGGCATAACCCTGAGGCCGCCGCGGGGCGCGGCCGGGAGGAGGGTCTCCGTGGGGCCCCCCGCCGTCCACAGGAAGCTGCTGGCCGCCTACCTGAACGGGTGCAGCGAGATAGAGGTGTCACTGTCGGGCGTCGGGCGGGGGGACTTGGAGAAGCTGGAGAGGGCCGCGTCCTCGCTGATCGGGCTGGAGAAAGTGTACCAGGGGTCGGATCGCGCCGTGTACGCGTGCTTCGTGGATGACAACCAGGATGCCGGCTCCATATCTGGCAGGATGGTGGACACCCTCTCGGGAATGCTGGTGGACGCCGCGAGGGCGCTCGACTCCGTCGACCGCGGCGGGCTGGAGGAGGTCGCCGAGCGCGACGCGGTGATCGATAAGCTGTACTTCCTGCTGGTGCGCGTCCTCAGGTCGACCGTGGAGCTGCCGCGCGCCAAGCTGATGGACTTCCGCGCGATGTCCAAGGTCCTGGAGAGGATAGGCGACGAGGTCTCCGGCCTGGCGTCTGGGGCGCCCGAGTCATGGAATCCGACGTCGCTCTGGGCTTACGCGAGCGAGGAGGCCGACATGCTCAGGAAGGCGCACTCGATGTTCCTGGAGGGCAGGCACGAGGATGCGGAGGCGCTGGGCGAGGAGGCCTGGTCCCTCTCCTGCGAGCTGCTGGCCGAGGCGGCGCGGGAGCCCGGCGACTTCGGCGCCCGCGCCGCGCACGCGTACTCGGCAGTCGCGGGCCTGATCAAGGACGTGACGGACCTGATCGTCTGACGGCGGGCGCCCGCTCGGCGGCTCGCAAAGCTTTTTGGCAGGAGGGCAGAGCTCCCGGCCGTCTTGGAGGACCCCAGGGAGCTGGCCAAGCGCATGTCCCGGCTGGAGGCCGAGTACGCCGAGAGGCTCAGGAGATCCGTGGAGGGAGTGGGGAACCCGGCCGTCAGGGCCGTCATGCTGGCGGTGGCGCAGGACTCGGTGAAGCACTCCATGCTCTACGACACGATAGCGGAGCTCCTGGAGGGCCGGGGCCCCCTGCTGGACGACGCCCAGGCGGAGCGCCTGCTGCGCGAGATCGAGGAGCACATCAGGGTGGAGGAGGCGATGATGGACAGCGCCCGCTCGCTCGCCTCCAGCGCGCGCGTCGAGGGCGCCAAGCTGGTGGCCGAGTCCATATTGGAGGACGAGGAGCGCCACCACGAGATGCTCAGGGCGATCCGCGAGATGATAATCAGGAGGGAGACGCTGACGGAGGACGAGATCTGGGAGATGACGTGGAGGTACGCTATGTGGCACGGCGCGCCCGGGGGCTAGGCCCGCCGGTCCCACCCCGCGTCCCACGGCAGATACACTTGATCAATTTGTCTCACCAGCCTCATCATCCCTCCTACATCGCGCGCGGCGCACCGTTAATCGATGCCCGAGAAGGTTCCGGACGACGTGAGGGGGCAACTCAAGTGGGCGAAGGAGCGCATAGACTCCCAGCTGCAGAAGCTGAATAGGATATCGTCGGACGTGGACCGCCGCGAGAAGGCGCTCTTCGAGAGGGTCGTCTCGCTCAGCAAATCCGGCGACCCGCTCCGCGCGGAGAAATACTCCGAGGAGCTATCCCAGGTCAGGAAGCTCAGGGACACCGTCAGGGCGCTCTCGGCCACGCTGGACGCCGTCTCCCTGAAGCTGGAGGGCGCCATAGGCCTGGGCGACGCCGTCGCCGCGATATCCGGCGCGAGGGCGATCGTGGCAAACCTCAGCCGCCAGGTTAAGGGTATGAACCCCGAGATCGACAGGTCGATCGCGGAGATAAGCGACGTCCTGACGTCGACGCAGCAGATGTTCTCCGAGATCTACATACCGACCAGCCCGGACTCCGAGTCGATACTGGAGGAGGCGGAGGCGGTCGCCGAGGTCAGGCGCAGGCAGGCCGCGGGGCTCGGGCTGGAGGCCCAGCCCCAGCGACGACGCCCCTCCTGAACCGCCCGAAGCCGGTCAGACGGCGCGGATACCCGCGATCGGATACCATCCACACGGCGCCACCGCTCACCCCCCCAGTTGCATCGCAGGGCCGAGGTCGGCGCTGGGGGCCTCGCGCGCGGATATCCACTCCAACCCCTCGCCTGGCTGAAGTGAATGGCATGCCCATGTACGCGGGGGACCGGCTCGAGGGATCGTTCGCCCGTTCTCGCATATCCGATCAGATCACGGACGCCGGCGAAGCTCTTAAAAATTCCATCGCTTGAGCCCCTCGGAGCATGAGACTGTACGAGTACGAGGGGAAGCTGCTCTTCTCCAGCGCCGGCATAAAGGTGCCCGGCCAGGTCCTCCTGAGGACGCCAGAGGACGCGGAGCGCGCCGCGGGGAGCGCCAAGTACCCGGTGGTTCTGAAGGCCCAGGTCCTGGTGGGCGGCAGGGGCAAGGCCGGGGGCGTCAAGATAGCGAGGAACCCGGATGAGTTCGTGAGGTACGCGAGGGAGATACTGAACATGACCATAAGGGGGGAGAAGGTGGCAGCGGTGCTGGCGGCGGATTATGTGGACATAGAGCGTGAGCTCTACCTCTCGATAATAGTGGACAGGTCCACGAGGAAGTACCTCATACTCCACTCCGACAAGGGGGGCGTGGACATCGAGGAGGTCGCTAGGCAGTCGCCGGAGCACATATTCAGGACGGCGTTTGACCCGTTCGTGGGGATCAAGGAGTACCACGCGCGCGAGGTCGCTAGGAACCTCGGCCTGGGCGCGCAGTTCACGGGCCGCGTCCTGGACCTCCTCAGGAAGATGTACGAGGGCGTCATGCTGCGCTACGACGCCGACCTGGTCGAGATAAACCCGCTGGCCGTCAGCGGGCAGGAGCTGATCCCCGTGGACGCCAAGGTGACCATAGACGACAACGCCCAGGAGCCCGTCGTGGAGGAGCTCAAGAGGGTCCTCGGCAGGGACCCGAGCGAGGGGGAGGTGCACGAGTTCAACTACGTGAAGCTCGACGGGTACATCGGGATCATCGGGAACGGCGCCGGGCTCACGATGGCGACCATGGACGAGGTGCAGAGGTTCGGGGGGAAGCCGGCGGACTTCCTGGACATAGGCGGCGGCGCCGAGAGGGGGATAGTGAAGGACGCGACGAAGCTCCTGCTCTCGGACCCGGACGTCAAGGCGATATTCATCAACATCCTGGGCGGGATAACCAGGTGCGACGAGGTCGCCTCCGGCGTCGTGGAGGCGCTGGGCGAGTCCAAGGACAAGAAGCCGATAGCCATAAGGCTGGTGGGCACGAATGAGGAGGAGGGCAGGAGGATATTGGAGAGGGCCGGGATATCCTATTACACGGAGATGGACGAGGCCGCGCAGGCGGCCGTGAGGGCTGCGGGGGTGGCGTAGATGCCGATACTTGTGAACTCCAACACCAAGGTCATAGTCCAGGGGATGACGGGGAAGGAGGGCTCCTTCCACACGAGGGCGATGGTGGCCTACGGCACGAAGGTGGTCGCCGGGGTGACCCCCGGGAAGGGCGGGACCAAGTTCGATGGGATCCCGGTCTACGACTCCATGAGGGACGCGGTGAGGGAGCACCCGGACGCCGACACCTCCGTGATATTCGTGCCCGCCAGGTTCGCGCCCGATGCCATGTACGAGGCTGTGGAGGCCGGGATGAGGAACGTCGTCGTGATAACCGAGCACATACCTCTCCACGACGAGGTCCGCGCGGTGAACTTCGCGAGGGCCAACGGGGTCCGCGTGGTGGGCCCCAACTGCCCCGGGCTGATAGCGCCCAGCCAGAGGGTGAAGGTCGGCATAATACCGGCATCCGTCGCCTCCCCGGGGAAGGTGGGCATAGTCTCCAGGAGCGGGACGCTGACGTACGAGATAGCGCTCCACCTGTCCAGGGCGGGGCTCGGCGTGTCGACCGCCGTCGGCATAGGCGGCGACCCGGTGATCGGGATGTCATTCGTTGAGGTCCTCAAGATGTTCAGCGAGGATCCGGAGACAAAGGGCGTCGTCATAATAGGCGAGATAGGGGGCAGCATGGAGGAGGACGCCGCCGCGTTCATAAAGTCCGGCGGCCTCGGGAAGCCGGCGGTGGCCTACGTTGCGGGGAGGACGGCGCCGCCTGGCAAGAGGATGGGGCACGCAGGCGCGATAATCTCGATGGGGGTCGGGACCGCGGAGAGCAAGGTGAAGGCATTCGAGTCCGCGTCCGTCCCGGTCGCCGATAGGCCGTCGCAGGTGGCGGAGCTGATGAAGGCGGCCCTCTCCAAGACCCGAGGGCCGCCTCCTTAGATCCGCCCGTTCAACCCGCTCCCGCCGGCGGGGCGGCGTGCAGCGTCCCCACGGTGGCGGAAATCCAGAAATATTCTGATGCCTGACGCGCCGCCTACGCGCTCCCAGGTGATCGTGAAAGTGAACGACAAACCTCGCCCTCCAGGGCGGGGAGGGGGTCAGACCTTTCATGATGTCAGCGTACGCGGTCTTCTCCATCTCGATGATCGTTGGGCAGCTCGCGGCGGCTTTCTCCACCGGCATATCCGAGGTGCTGATCGCGATACCCATAGATTTCATGGGCGGCGCCGTCGGGGGGCTCGCGCTCGGGTACCTCGCGGACAGATACGGCAGGAGGCCCCTCCTCTTCGCGTCCAGCGCAATATTCGGCGCCGCAACGCTCGCGGCCTCGACAGCCACCAGCCTGTGGGAGATCTACGCGCTGTGGTTCCTCGTGGGGCTCGGGGTCAACTCCCAGAACGGCATCTCGTATCCGGTGGTCGTCGAGAGCATCGGGAGGTCGACGGGGACCGTGGGCGGCGCCATGCAGAGCCTGTACTTCATCGGGTTCCTGTTGGACTCCCTGACCTACATGGTGATTCCGCGCTGGAGGACCTACCTGGCGGCCGTCGGCGCGATAAGCCTGATCGCGTCGATCCCGGCCACCGCGCTCGTGGGCGAGACGCTCAGGAGGGGAGGCATCAGGAGGGTCGGAGTGCGCGCCATCAGGGGGCGCCTGGCACTGTATACCGCGGCGCTCTCGGCGGTCGTCGTGGGGGCATTCATGCTGAGCGTTCCGCTGCTGGGGCTCGCGCCCACGCTCATCTCCGGCATGGGACTGGGAACGTATTATGTGAGCGCGCTCTCGATGATCGGATTCGCGTCCTTCGTGGCGGCCGGCTACCTCTCGGATCGCCTGGGAAGGGCGCGCACGACGGCCACGCTCGCAGGGCTCGGGGCGGCGGCCAGCGCGGCCCTCGCCATCCTGGGATCGTCGTGGGCGGCCCTCGTGGCCCTCGCGCTCGTGTTCGTGTCCGCCGGGTTCTTCTCGTTCACCGGCGTGTGGGTCAGCGAGAGCTATCCCATGGAGCTCAGGGCCACCGCCACGAACTTAGTCTTCCTGCTGGGGAGGCTGCTCGGCGGGTTCTCCCCGATGCTCGTCGTCCTCCTCTATCCGCCCTCGCTGAGGGTCGGCATGGGAATGTCCGGGCTCATATCGGCGGCGCTCGCGCTGGCGGGGGTGGCCGTCTACCGGCTGGCCTCCTCGGCGAAGGACGCGCCATCTGTTCGACTTCCCCATCTCTGAAGGGCGCGCTTCGAGCCCTCAGCGGCTGGTCTGATGCTATCTATATAGAGGGGGCCGTATTGCGCGGGCCCGGCATTCCGCCGTTGTCCACTGGCCGGTCGGCCCGCCGCCGCGGTTCCCGAAGATCCTCGTCAACGGCCCGCTGGTGAAGAGGGTACGAACATTCATTCGTAGCGTATCCGTTCAATGAGGTGGACGCCGGTCGGGTGCCTAGGAGGGCGGAGGATCCGGATTCCGGAACTGTGAGAAATTATTTGAAGTTCATCTACCCGAACTTATGGGAGAATTACGTATCGAAGGGCTCCAGGGTCGTGGCGCTCTTCGCACCCATCGACGCTCACGGCACTGAGATATACGTTTCATTCCACCTCAAGCTACCGGCATCGGATCGCTGGACCGGCTACTCGCCGGACTGGCGATGCCCTTCAACAAATATTGTGCTCCACTAGGACAGGAGGGTGGTCGAGGCCCGGGATCGATTCGATCGAACCGTTCAGCGGCGATCATCATGCCTGCCATGATCCATTTTAAGGAGGTGATTTTGGGTCTACAGGAGGAACCCGTCGACGTCACCATGAGGGTGCTGAGGGCTTCCGGTATCTGCGCGGTGATCCCGGCATGGCTCACGATAGCCATCGGCATCTACAGGAACCCGTGGTTCGTCCTCACGAGGAACGCTTTCAGCGACCTGGGGGGCCCGCGCGCGGCCGACCCGTGGATATACGACTCGGGCATGTTGATCACGGCCGCGCTCCTGATGGCGTTCTCCGCCTACCTCCTTGCTACATCCCGGAACGGGGTGGAGTCCATGGGCGCATCTTTCGCGTCGATCGCGGGGATCTTCCTGGCGTTGATAGGAATCTTCCACGAGGGAACCTATCCGCACGCCTTCGTCTCCACGTGGTTCTTCGTCCAGATGGACATCGCCATCGGGATCTGGGGCATTGGGGGCGTCCTCGCGCGATCGCGGCATCGGCGCCGGATCACTGATTCTCGCCGTCGCTGCGCCAATCATAGCGCTGATCGTCAGGTGGCCTTCATCAGCGGTCCTCGAGGCCTACGGAATTTCGGTCATCGACGCGTGGGCCATCGCGGTGGCGCTGCGCGGCAGTCGGCCTCAGCGGTATCGTGCAGATGAACGAGGAGCCTCTGTCCCCGATCGAGAAGCCGTGCTCCACGCCCGGCGGTATGAATATGAAATCCCCCTCCTCCAGCTCGTATGCGCTGGGACCCACCGTGGCGCGCATTGACCCCCGGAGGACGTATATCTCGTGCTCCCAGGGATGCGAGTGGACCTCCACCTTGGATCCGGGGCTCGACTCGAAGAGCCTCATGGCGTATGTCGGAGCCCCGTCCTCACCCCTCACGAGCCACCTTATCGTGGTGCCGGGCACGGGGATCCCGTTCGACGTCGATGCCGGCTCAGCCTCGACGTCCAGCGCCCTCCCCACCTTCTCTCCCGAGGGCCCCCTGAGCACACCCCTCACGCGGTCTCATAGAGCCTTGGACGATAATAAATGATGCAGTCCAGTTCCGCTCGGAGACCGCAGAGTGGATCTTTGGCGAGCAGCGTCCCGCGGCGGCCGTAGGCCCTCGCGGGGCAGCCCGAGTTGCAGACGCTCCTGAGGGGGCACCTATCGCATCCCTCCATGCGCTCCGGGGACCTTTCCCTGAAGGCCCGGAATCCGTTAGTCCAGATCTCCGACAGATCGTCGCGCAGCGCGTTTCCCTCCCGGAACCGGTTCCCGGTCAGGAGCTCGCATCCATACACGTCGCCATTCGAGTCGATGACGAACCTGCTCCTGCCGGCGGGGCAGCGGGCGGCTTCCAGCGCCCCCATCCCCTCCAGGATCCCTCTCACCCTGAGCCCCACGCCGATAAGGTCCTCCAAGTAGAACCTGAACCCGTTGAGGACCACGGGGATCCCGCTGGCCCTGGCCCTGAGGGATGCGTACACACGCCTGAGCTGCTCGGGGGACGGGGCGAGTGACGGAGGGGCCCTGCCGAATTCCTGCATCGGAATCAGCGTCGCGACCGCCGCCCCGAGGCGCTCGCTCAGCTCTACGAACTCGACGGCCTGATGGTAATTGAGCCTCGTCAGCGTCATCGAGGTGGTCACGGTTATGCCGGCTCCCCTCAGGTTCCCGATGGCGCGGATCGCCGCGTCGAATGAGCCCTTTCCCCTTATGAGATCGTTCACATCGGGCGTCGAGCCGTCGATGCTCACCTGGGCCTGCTCCAGCCCGGCCCTGGCCAGATCCTCCGCCATTCCCCGGTCCACCAGCAGTCCGTTGGTGCTCATCGCGACTGCCATGCCGTACTCCGATGCGTATCCCACGACTTCGGCCAGCCCCCGCCTTCCCAGGAGCGTCGGCTCCCCCCCGAGCAGGTAAGCATGCTCCACGCCCAGGTCCGCGAGCCCCTCGATGACGCGCATCCATCCCCCGGGGCCCAGCTCCCCCCTCAGGGGCTCCCCGGCCGCCTCATAGCAGGTCAGGCACCTCAGATTGCACGCGCGCGTCAGGTAGATCGAGACCGAGATCGGCCTCCTCTCAGAGTACTTCCTCATAGCGAACGCGTCCCCGGAGCCCCGCGAGGCCAGCAGATGCGCCAGGGGGCTGGCCGGGCAGTCCTCCACGAACGCCATCTCATCGCTCACCCCCCTCATGGGTCTGCTTCGCGCGCGCCCGCAATTTACGGTTTAGCGGGATCGCGCCTCGCGCCCCCGGCGCGCATGTCCCTTTCAGCGCGCGCCGTTCACCTGAACCACGGAACCGCGTGGGATGATGCCCCGTCTGCGCGTCACAATTGCGGCCTGAACGGCTGATTATGAAGCCCGGTTGCCCGCCCACGGCTCAATTCCGGCGATTCTTTACGCATGGGAGCTGCGTACTGGCGCATCAGATGGGGAGTCGATGTCCCCGGGGCGTCTGAGCGGAAGATCTGGCGAAGGTGAGATGGAGGAACATTCATATGAGTGCGGACGCGCGTGCGCATACCCGCCCCGGGATGGCGTCCGGGAAAACGGCTGGCAAATCGCGCTGAAAACCGATCCGGCGCACGCGGTCTCCCGGGGGCCTTACGGGCTGGGCATCGCGCGGGAGGGAATCCGGGTGAGCGATCGGCATCCGCGGGCAATCCGTATTAGATCGGCCTGGCCGCGGCTCGATATGCCCCGGGAGCTCAGGCTCATCGGCTTGACCACGATCCCCGAGGTCAGGAGAGGCGATGACGTCGCGGCGCTGATAGTCGAGGCGGCCGCCAGGGAGGGAGTAGGCATCGAGGATGGGGACGTCGCCGTGGTGGCCTCGAAGATCGCGTCGAAGGCCGGGGGATAGGGAGGCGCGATCGCCGATGTGAGGCCGGGCCTGAGGGCGAAGGGCATCTCCGCGCTCGCCGGAAAGGATCCCGTCGAGACCGAGATCGTCCTGCGCAACTCCCGGGATGTGCTGGGATGTCTGCCCGTGAAATGGGCAGAGAGGAGGTTCCGCGTGATCAGTTCGCTCTCGCCCGACGGTGACGTCGGGGACCTCGTGGAGGAGGAGCGTGCCTGCTGCTCACCGTGGAGGGGGACGGCCGCCTGTCGACCGACGCGGGGCTGGATTACTCCAACGCAGCGCCCGGGGAGTACGTGCTGCCGTCCCCGGATCCGGACGCCGAGGCGCGGAGGATAGCGGAGGGGGCGAGGGCGTTGACCGGGGCGAGGATAGCGGCGGTGCTGAGCGATACCGAATTCGTCCCATCGCGCGCAATCGGCACGATGGATGTTGCCATAGGATGCCACCGCGTGCCGACGGTCAGGATGGGCATGGGGAGGCCCGACAGGTACGGGAGGAGGAAGTTCGGCGGCGTCGACATGAGATCTAATGAGATCGCGGCCGCGGCGGCGCTCCTCATGGGGCAGACCGACGAGGGCGTGCCGGTCGTCCTGGTCCGGGGCCTCGGGCTGGCGGGCGATGGCCCGGCCGCCGGCCCGGGTCCCGGGCTCACCCTGGAGATCATCCGCGGGGGCCTGCTGCGTATCGTCTTCAGCTGGCTGCTCGTGAGGCTGGCGCCCGTCATCGGCGCGATTGTGGGCCTGGGCCGCGCGCCTCGCGGCAGCACGCCGCGGTGGGCGAGGCGCGATCCCGCTAAACTGTAAATTGGCAGGTGCGGGCGCGCCCCCTCACACCATCCGGCCGCGCCGAGCCAGATGGGCGCCCGGTCACGGGCATCGACGCGCCGTGGTCAGATAAACATCAGCGGCCGGGTCCGCGTCGATAGAACTCGAAGGGGGAGACCCTCTCCACGGGCCCCAGCGCCTCCAGCCTCCTCCGCTGCGCGTCCATTATCTCGAAGAACTCCCGGGGGACGCCGCCGATTGAGGAATAAATTCTAACAATTCTCCCTATTTTCTCCAGGTACTTCGATACGCGCACCGCGAACTGCTCCCCGTAGGCCTCCCTGGTGTACTCGGCCGCGAGCACGCTGGAGAAGAGCCGGCGGAGGTCCTCGTACCTGGGCAGGAGGCCTATGGGCGTCCTCAAGGGCTCGACCTCATCATGCACGCGGAGCTCCATCCAGGCCAGCCAGACCCTCTTATCGCTCTTCGAGTTCAGGTAGCGCCCATCGGAGCCCCTCAGGAAGTAGTTGACGCCGAATATCCTTGGAGGGCTGCCCCTCCTGCCGAACTCCAGGTAGCGCGCTATGTATTCGCCCAGCGGGACCGAGAGGAAGTCAAGGTTAGCCATGGGATTGAATTCCATCTCGCCCGATTTCCCCAGGACGGCGGCGGTCCTCTCCGACTCCAGCGACGCGGCTATCGTGACCACGCCGTGGCTCCAGTCGAACGACTCCAGCAGGGGCGGCGCGGTGTCGGGATCCCTGCTGCCGAAGATGATGCCATCGACCCTGACGCCGCGCGGATCGTCATATTTTGGATCCAGGTTCCTGAAGGACCTGAGCGGCACGGTGAACCTCGCGTTGGGGTGCGAAGGCGGCACCGGTTTCCCGCTCTGGTCCACCTTCCCCCTATGCCACTCGCCCGAGAAGTTTATACCGCTGTCCGGCACCGGGCCGTCCTTACCGTTCCAGTACACCCCGCCGTCGCTCAGCATCAGCACGTTCGAGAATATCACCTCGCCGGGGCTCTCCAGGACCTCGTAGATCACCGGATCGTCGGCCGAGTTTATCCCCTCTATGATTCCGAACACGCCGGCCTCGGGGTTCACGGCCCTGACCTCGCCGTCCACCCACCTGAGGTACGCGAGGTCATCGCCCAGCAGCCTGCCCAACATGGCCGTGGAGGTCTTGCCGGACATGGAGGGGAAGGCGCCAGTGAAGTACGTGACGCGCCCGCCGGGCCCGTCCACGCCCGCGAGGAACATGTGCTCGGAAAGCCAGCCCTCCCTCATAGCCCTCCTTATGGTGAGCCTCAGCGCCAGCTTCTTCAGCCCCATGCTGTTGCCGCCGTACTGGGTGTTCACGCTGTAGACGGTCTCCCCCTCCACATCTATGTAGATCCTGCGCTTCGAGATGTTCTTGCTCCTCCCCATCTCGTCCAGCTCGCCCTGGGAGTGGAGGAACTTCAGGTAGCGGACGCCCCCGCCCGCCCTCACGGCCTCGGAGTAGGCGCTCCTGTACAGGATGTTCTCGCTGTGCATGACGTATGCGGAATCCGTTATCTGGACCGCGAGCATGCTGAAGGGCGACCCGAGGGGCCCCAGCGAGTATATTCCCACGTACATCTGCCTCCCCCTCATCGATCCCTTGAGGAGCTCGGTGACCTCGCGGAGCCCGTCCTCCCTCGGCTTCGTCCTGACGAACGGCAGCTCCTCGCCGGGCCCCACGAGTATGGCGGTGTCGTCCCTGGCCCTGGCCTGGTCGAGCGGGCTGTCGAAGTGCAGGGTGTGTCCCGGCGTCCGCAGCCTCAGCTCCTCGCCCTTCCTGAGCGCCTCGCCCCTGATGTACTCCAGGTCCTCCGGGGATCCCGTGGAGACGAAGACGCTGTCGGGTCTGCACAGCTCGACTGCGCCCTCGACGAATGATATGAGGTCATCGTTCCCCGTGGCTGCCAGCAGCCTCCAGGCATTGGAGTCCCTCGGCATGCCGTTCAGCTTCGGATTCAACATCGCAGGTCCTTTTCCGCGCCTTTTAAGGGATGTTTTTCATTATTCCGGGTTCACGCGCGCTGGCCAGATGAGGCGATGGCGAGGGCGCGGCGAGCCCCGGAGATCACGGGGACTGCTGCTCATAGTTCTAGGCAGGCCGCTCGCGAAGCCGGCGCCCATCGTCTACGATATTGCGCGTCAGGGTCGCGCGGCAGCGGCAGCAGGAGCTCGTAGGGCACCCTCACCTCGACCTTCGCTGGCCGGCGCCCATCCGCGCTGACCACGGCCGCGGCGATCCTATCGCAGTACCCGCACTCCTCGCAGGACATCACCTCGCAGTCGTGCTCCTCGAAGAACTGGATCCAGTTACGGGGGAACCTAGAGTTCTCGATCCTCAGGCGCCCGAGCAGGTCCATCCAGGCGCGGTGCTCCTTCGCCCCCTCACCCAGCCTGGGCGCGAGCGCGGCCACGAACCCGGCCATGTACTCCATGATGTCCAGGAGATTCCCGTCGTACCTCCCCTCGGAGTAGGCCCGGACGGCGCGGACTATCTTCTCGGTGCTCCACCTCCTGCTCGATATCTTGAACCTGTCTACGCCTATCCTCTCGTAGGCGCCCAGGTCCTCGGGCCTTATCCACCTGGACCTGATCAGGTTGGCCGGATCCGCCGCCATGGCGGCGGCGCACTGCAGGAAGGGGTAGCCAATGGATCCCGGCGGCATCCTCCCGTCCTCCCTCGTGGCCTCCCCCATCAGATTGATGTGGACCTCGAAGAAGGGGCAGCCCCAGAGGCACACGTCCGTCGCTATGAGCTCGAGCCTCGCCCCCTCCCTCCTCGCGACCCTCGCCGCCTCCTCGAGGAACCTGAAGCTCCTGTTCCTGCTCTGGTGCACTATGATAGCGTCCGCGCCCATGGCGGCCAGCCTCTCGATCTCCCTGAGGTACGTGACCTTGGCGAACGAGGACACCGCCACCTCGGCGCCCGGGTGCTCGCGCTTGATGCGCTCCAGGATCAGCGGATTGGCTACTATGAACCCGTCGACCCCCATCCCGATGAGCCCCTCCACCTCCGAGTCAAGCCCCCTCCAGAACGATTCCCTGTACTCGTTCCCGCCCAGGTTGACCGAATTCATGGCGTAGAGGAACTTGATGCCGGCCGAGTGCGCGGCCGAGACGTGATCCCTCAGGCGCCCCTCATCAACGCTCGGCAGGGCCGAGGGGGACCGGCCGTGCCCCGTGAGCGACTTCGCGTGGCTCCCGAAGATGTACCTCACGGGATAACCCCTCACGGCGTCTATCAGCGAGTCATCGAAGTTCGTGCCTACGACCAGCTCCACACGTCAACCATAGGGCGCGAATTCATAAGCGTTGCAGGGCGCGTCCCGGCCAGGCTCACGAAAATAATTATCAACAGGCTCACGAAAATAATTATCAAATGGATTCATATTATAAAATGTGTAGCTACGACGCCCGAATTTCACTATGAGAAATGATTGCAATCGATGAAATCAGGATTCGCCGATACATCCCTTGACTAAAACGCCCGTTTATGGCCGGATCCCGGGGGTGTGGACTAAAAGGTAACTCTGGGGTATTTTTGTCAGCAATATCTGACGAAACCGGTATCAGAATTATGTCAATCAGATTCATTCGAGAAATTTATATCTAATTAACCAACTTCTCAATCCGGTACTATATATATTTCTATAATAGTTTACAATGCAATTTTACATTAATATACTTCGATTGAGCAGCATCGCTCGGCCCGTGCCCGGTCCTCTCGGCCACCTAGGGATACCTCGAGGTGACCATCCCTTTGTCGACCACGTGCGCCTTCCTTGGGGTACTGCCGCCTGTCCCTCGCGGAGCGCGGGAGAAAGCTGGAGGAAGGCCTGGGATTAGTGAAAGTAATTGCCGGGTAATTGAATTGGTGACGGATAAAAAATGTTCAGGGGAAGGCGCCGATTAACCGCCCCATGAGTAGCCGCTCGTCGCCGTCGCGTTTGGGGCCACGGCTTGATCGGTTATGTTGGTCTCGCTGCCCAGGAATATCCATGGTACCGGCTTGAAGAACTGCACGTTAACTATGTAGTCGTCGCCCGGTATCCAGACGTCGGGGAACTTGTAGGAGCCGCCGACCAGCACGCCGTTGGGTTCCTGAGTGTACCCGAGCCACGTCCATGTCCGGAAGTTGGGCGGCAGGAACGCTATCGTGACGATCTGGGTGGGCTTGCCCTCCGAGTTTACGAACGTGTATGCCGGGGATATGTTTCCGTCGACTGCGAACGCGTAGGAGAACAGCGGCCACCCCGCCGTGCCGGCGTTGGGCGGGGGCACGTCGTGTAAGGCCTGATACACAATGCTGAAGTTGTACTGGGACATGATCTGGCCCCCGGCCTCCACGTAGGTCCCCGGAGTCACCACCGCCAGCAGGTTGCCCAGGGCCACGGCGGCGCCCTGCGATGCGTTGACCTCGACCGTGGCCGATCCGACCGGTATGAGCTCCGGGGACGTGGACGTCACCAGCGACGCATTCACCGGGATCTGAGGGGCGTAGCTTGCCTGGTTCCTCGATAACTGGGCGCCGGATATGAATATCCACGGGACCGGCTTGATGAACTGGTAATTCACGAAGAGGTCGGAGCCCGCATATACGTAGGAGTCGGGGAACTTGTAGGAGCCGCCGACCAGGGTCCCGTTGGGTTCCTGAGTGTACCCGAGCCACGTCCAGCTGGTCCAGCCGTTCGGCATCCTCACCACCGTTATTATGGGCTGCGTGAACGTGTACTGCGGCGACACCTGGCCATCCACGGCATATGCGTATGCATATATGGGCTCCGCGGCGTACGTGCCCGCGGATCCGGCAAGGGCCGACGGCAGCCCCACGTCGACGACCTTGTAGTCTATTATTGAGAACGTGTAGAAGGTGAGGTTCTGCCCGTTGAACGTGACTTTGGTTCCAGGCCTTATGACAGCTATTATGTTGCCGAGCCTCACCGTGCCGCCGGCGGATGAATTGATGTTGACGGAGGCGGAGGCGACCGGTATCAGCTCGGGCGTGGGCGCCATCGACGTCGTCGACGCCGGCGGGGCGTATGTGGAGCTGGGAGCCGGCGATGGATGCTCGGACATCGATAGGTAGAGCGCTCCGACGCCAGCGACTACAGCGACGACGACCACAAGCGCTACTATTCCCCATCTCATCGTTAACTCCGTAAGAAATTCTATGAAATAAGGATTCCCATAAAATCATCGACTCGGTTACCTCAAGCCTATCGATGAACCTAAATCCGGGGGAGCCCTCCGCCCGATTCGCAGTGACCACGAATCTCATACAGATCAGGAGGGGCCCCTCGCTGAGGCGAGCCGCTAAGTCCCTGAGCTCCATCAGCAGGAGCCACGCCCCGATATGTAGGTGGATGCAGGGGCTCGGTCCCGCCCTGGATCCACCGGCGCGGATCCTGGGGACGTGCATAGCGTATTCGTGGATGAGACGACGGCGAATGCGTGAGGGACCTCCGCCCTGATCTGGATCGCCTTCGAGCCGGACCTGCGCGCCATGCCGGACTTCCACGTAGTCTGCGCGGGAACTCGATCGATGCATACCTGTTCATCGGGAGGCCCGTCCGCAGGTGCGGCGGGGTCCCGATCTACGCCGATTGTGCGGGATGGTGCGCGGACGGAGGGGATCTTTAACTCGGCGATGGAATCCGCCTGGCGCCGGTCGGATTTCCTCAGCGATCCTCCTCACCTCACCGGCGCCGGCCTGCGCTCCGGTTCGCCAGAATCCAGCAGCCAGGCCCAGAGGGGGGCGTAGCGCACCTCCAGGTCGCCGATGAGCTCGCGGCCCCAGTGATCCCAGGTGATGACCAGAGATTCCCTGCACCCGAGCTCCGCGGCCGCCGCCTCCGGCG
>Ga0081474_122305_pt1 | contig 56211 bp, 60 predicted proteins | sample OneHunmetagenome_2_FD_70978 | JGI IMG/M metagenome (GOLD analysis project Ga0081474, IMG submission 70978) | Ferrous microbial mat communities from One Hundred Spring Plain, Yellowstone National Park, USA v2 (version 2) | ecosystem: Environmental > Aquatic > Non-marine Saline and Alkaline >... | reverse complement strand
GCGGGCTGTTAACCCGTAGGTCCCGGGTTCAAATCCCGGCGGTGGCGCCAATGAATTTTGTTCTATGTTTCTCGGGTTTTGGTTGGAAATTGTTTAACCCCCGTGGGTGTGGGTTTGTGGGACTAGAGCGTGGTTGTGCTTGATGTCTGTTTCTCCGCGTTTGTGCGTTGTCACATCGCCAACCCTCACCGCGGGTTTAAGTTACATGAATCAAATTATTCATGTAATTCACCAAAGCCTAATCCAGAAAGGCACTGAACCACTCCAACCTACCTTTCATGGGTAGGTAGGGTTAAAAAGCCCCGTGAGATGAGGAGTTCAGCATGTTGTCTGTGCCCAGGACTTCGCTTTCAGCATCCTACAACCCAGGCTGGGTGATTAACCAAAAGCCAGTGGAAATCACGGTCACTGGTGGGAATCACAAATTGTATAGAATATCTCCTAAAGGCATCTTTGATTTTATCTTACTTAGAATCGCAGAGGTGTAATAATGAGGGAAATTATTAATATACAGAATTTAACTAAGGAATATAAGAAAGGAATAAAGGCACTTAAAGGAATAGATCTTAAAATTTATGAGAATGAAGTTTTTGTAATATTAGGCCCTAATGGGGCAGGTAAGACAACATTACTTTATATTATTTCTACTATATTAAAACCTACAGAGGGAAGTGTCAATATATCGGGCTATGATGTTACAAAGAATCCAGGGAAGGTTAGGGAGTTAATAGGCTTTGCTTTCACCGAAGTTACGCTATTTAACACTACCGTATATAAGGCTTTGTGGGCTCACGGAAGAATTTATGGTATTCCAAAGAACGAATTAAGGCAGAGAATTATAAATTGTTTGAATGAACTTGACATTATGAATAAGGCTGATTCAATAATTTGGGAACTATCCAGTGGGCAGAGGAAAAGAGTAGAAATCTGTAAGGTAATCATCCAGAGACCTAAAATAGCCATATTTGATGAACCCACAATAACAGTAGATATAGACGGTAAGCACAAAGTGTGGAGCCTCATTAAGGACTTGAAGAAGTACGGAAGCACAGTAATCATTGCAACTAATGATATTTATGAGGCAGAATACTTAGCTGACAGAGTAGCAATACTAAATAAGGGAGAGTTATTAGCCGTTGGTTCAATAGACGAATTGAAAAAACCTCTAGGTAGTGAAGTTCTTGAACTTGAAGTATCAAATCCAAGTGTAATAAGTAAGATAAGCCACTTAGGACGAATTATAGTATCAGGTAACTATATAAGATTGTATTCTGATAAATTGTCGGATATAATTAAGGAAATTTCAACACTTGATGGAATTATCTCGATTAAGAGGCTCAACGTTACTTTAGATGACGTATTTCTCATGTTAACTGGAGGTGTAAAACAATGAGAGTTACTTCTTATTTGTACGTCATTTATGCGTACTCAATTTATTTTCTGGGTTCGAGTACTTTAATATCTTTACTTAGGTCTTTCATAGAGATCGCCGTAAGTGCTTTAACTACAATAGTATTCTTAATTATACTTCTACCTACCTACAAATCCTATATATTCGTGGGTGGATCAATAGTTATGCTTCTACTCTCTTTAAAAAACTATGTATCAGATACAATAGGGTGGGATTTGAAAATGAACAAAAATTATTTGTTGATATTACCCATTAATAGACATTTAACGCCCTTCATAATAATGCTAGGTCTATCAATTTATTTTGTAATATTATATATTCCGATCTATTTTATTCTGGCTTATTTCTTGAATTTATTAGTTTTATCAATATATTTGTTACCAATGTTAGTATTAGTAAATGTAGTGTTAATGTCCGCAATACTGGTTACTACAGTTGCACCTAAACGTTATTGGGAATGGTACTCTGTAATTCCCACAGAGATAATTATTGGTTTTATTTCGTACTTCTCAAGTGCACTAGTACCTACTAAAGGTAAAATTCTTGATCAAATAGTAATTTATAATCCGTTCTATTATATTATAGCCCTTATAAGACAAATACTGGGATTAGAAGAACTTAATCTGTTATATTTTCTCATATCTACCGTGGTGATCTTGGCTCTGATATTAATGGCTATTATAGTGTATGATAAGGCTGAAGGGGGTAGTTTTAGATGATATTGTCACGATATTTTTATATAGTCTATGCTAAAATTGTTGTAGATCTAAGATCTAAAGAGATGCTATGGATAATATTACCCAATATTTTCATGGAATTATTTTTCCTGTTTTTCGCAGGAGGGATTATAGGTAGTGCATATCAGTTTTATGTAGCTATTGGGACGACGACCAACAATTATGTATCTATGTTGCTAAGTATACCGTATAGCATATTCCTGGATTACTTCTCGGACACAAAACGTAATAGTTATGAGTTATTACTTTCCAAAAGTAACATGGAATATGCATTAATGTTCAACATGTTTCCATCATATTTAATAGCAACTATTATTTCTATACCCTCTCTAATTTATATTATATATTATGACGCATTGAAAATCGTGTACGTGATATTCATTAACCTACTCATTTACCTGGTGTCTACTCCTTTCCTTGTAAGATTAGGGTTTCTCATAGACGATATAAAGAAAGTAACCGTGTTCAGAGTAATAAACTTGTATCTTACCAGATTAAATGTAGCAATAATCCCTTCTGGCAACTTACTCACAATTATTCCCCTTACCCTCGCGGTTCCAATAATATACAATCCAGTTTCCGTTTTAATACAATTATTGATTTACTTGTAGATTAATAAAGAGCTAGAAAACAATTGTTTAGAATGATAGGTAATCCTTAACACAAATGCATTAAATTATCATCAACATGGGAATTTAATTCGCCCTTCTAACTTGAGAGACCCTTGCGTAAATTACTACTTGTTTTTCATATCACTTAATAACTTCTCCACAGTAAGGAATCCTTCACCTAGATTTTGGTCCTTTTTTGCTATTAAATTTGTAAGAGGTATGTAAACCTCTTACCCTAAAGGGCGAGGTTTATCGTTTACTTTTATCATCGGTGAGCATCATCCTACCTAATTCCCGCCTTGGACCGAAGGTGTGAGACCCCGACTATAATCTTCACATTGGCTAGATCACCCCATGTTGGTACGGGTCTTCTCCAGTATTTATCACCGCTAAACTTGGGTAGTGGCTTAGCCCCTTTTCCGTGCTTAACTAATCGCGGATTGTTTCCATTTCTATGTCATTAATTGATCACCAGATCAATTCCTCGGGTATGTATTTGTAGGCAATTGTAGATGGTGTTATTGATTTACTTGCACAAGCTTTTTAGGGATGGTTGCTACTAAGACTGATGATGGGGGTGGGAAAAAGACCCAAACCGACCTGGATCATTCCATTAGTAATAGTCTTGGCTATTACTCTGGCAATAGTCTCAGTACTACTTCTAACCCATGTGGTCAATAAGCCAGGCACGCCGGCATCGAGTGATTCTTCAATCAGCATGTACCCAGGCCCGCCAATCTACGTCGTTGGCCCCCAATCATTAACCCAAAGACTCGCTAGCGTCGGCATACCACAATCATTGATTAAGCCAGTAAGCCTGGGTCAGTTGTCTGCCTTGCTTGGTAATTCTACAATCATCATTGACTACTCGGTGATTAAGCCCGAAGTCGTTGTTGGCGTTGTCAAGAGCAGGGTTGGGCTTAACCTAACGAGCCCAGTGATTGACTTGCTAACAAGCCTAATAACCAAGAGTGACTTGGTCATGCTCTACGGTAATTCAAGCGATTTACCAGTTATGGAGTACCTACTAGCTTACTCATGGGCTAGGAGGTATGGTGTACTCTACATGATGAGTAGTAGTGTGCCATTTGATTACCTAATCGCATACCCAGAAATACCGGTAGGGAGCAAGGAAGCCTTGGCTGCGGCCTTCGGCGGCCCGTACTACCTAGTCATTGGGCCTGTGGCTTTAAGCGACCTGGTTGGAGCAGTGGCTACGTATGAGGCGTTGAGGTACTCATTCTCAATAGCGAGCCTTTTCTCAAGCCTTCCTGACCCTGAGGTGAATTACCTCGACCTGTGCTACTACATTTACGAGTGGTACCACTCTGTGGATTACTACCTAAACGGTAAATGGGATAGCGACAGCTACTTCATATGGGCATTCCCAATACTCGGCCCACACCCCTACGAACCACCGAGTATCATGGGTTACAGTGATGGCAACGGAACATTCTACTACGACACATGCCTAGAGATAAGCACCCAACTTTGGGCTAGTGCAAAAGCCTCCTCCGTGCCCCTGGTGGTCTATGGCTATGTTGGGTATAGGCTGTCGGAGACTGTGGCTAACAATGGTGGTGAGGTTCTGACTGAGACAGGTACATTCGATTACTACACGAGTTATAAGTACTACAACGAATCAATAACGAACTCAATAATCGAGGGTCCAGCTAGTACGGGTAGTGTGCAGCCCCAACCAACATCCTCAACGACTGGGTATGGCTTTAGTGAGGGGATAAGCCTTTATTACGGTCCATCAACGCAGGCTTTTTATGCTAATGTTGGTAACGTCACTTGGACGTTTAAATTCAGCAACGCAAACAATCCAGACATTGACTACTACAATGATTTTGATAATCCAACGTCGCTTTGGATTATGCCGAATTTCATAGGTTTTCCAAACCCCCAGCAGTCTGCCTACCTGCCTGTCTACGTGAGTACTAAGGTTTTGACGATGTCTAGGTGTTATTTGGTTTTTGCTGTGAATGCCTATGAGTATGTTTGGGTTGATGGTGGTTGGTGGCTTTTTGCACAACCAACTAGTTCGAATACGGGCTTGGTCCCATCAGAATCGTACGGATACGGACAACCAGGCACATACGTGAGCGGAATCAAATCATGGAACACACCCACACCAGAACTATGCTGGCCATAACAAAACCAATAATTACTCCTTGTTAGTGCGATGTGCATTTCTAACGTGGTTAGATCAATGCTTTACTTTTATCTTAAGTGTTTCATGAGGTATATCTATCCTTAGTGGGTTACGTTTTCTATTGTTTTTTGTAGGGTTGTGTCCATTTTATTTAGTATGTCTAGGTTGGTTAGTCCGTATTCCCTGGCTATTTCGCTTGGTAGTTTGTATGATATGTTTACTTTACCGTCTTCCTCCCACAGTAGTACCCTGAGAGGTAAATCATACCCAATCTCTCTCCTTCTCTGCATGAGGAGTGTACCGGCACTGGGATTCCCAAAGATGTAAAGTTTGGTTTTGCTTAGGTTTAAGCCAACGTCCTCTGCGTTCTTGCTGTGGTCGATTACTGCGAATATTCTCATTCCAGCACTTTCTACACTCTCGATTAACCTACTCTCGCATTCCTCAAATGAGGACCATTTACAGGTAATAGTGTGCATCATGAAGCACCACTCAGCAATCGCATTAAAAGGTTGCGGATTGATTCATGAGTAATTATACGACCCACCTAATCTCGCATTAATTAGCATTAACACACTCCCTACGATTCTAGTAAGTTTAAAAGGGCCTCAAGTTGACTTAGGCATTAATGGGTTTACCTAAACTACTTATCCTGATCATGATTTCAGCAACATTAATAATAGCCTTAGTCCCAATCCTTACCATACATGCCACCAATGAAACCACAACCAATACAACAACAGGACAACCACAACAAGCATCAATCAATGCCTCGTTCTCAAGTGGTGTTACTATCTATGTCGTTGGCCCCCAGACACTCATTCAAGAACTCATTGATGCCAGTATTCCCCAATCCGCAATTAGGCTCGCTAACGTCCCTAACCTACCTCTGATACCTCCTGGCTCCGTGGTTGTTATCGATTGGAATTACCTATTAAATTACTTCAGTAATAATGCATCCCTCATCATCGACTCACTGGAGTCCCTGTTTAGGGGTGAGGATTTGATTGTGATCGCTGTTTCAAATCCCAATGAGCCGCTAGCGGCGTCTAGTGCATTGGCTATAGCCTGGGCTAGGGCTTATGGTAGTAAATTCGCAATGTCTCCAGCAATTGGTGGATTATACGTGGCGGCCTTCGGTAATAACCACAGCCTAATATTCACAGCAAGCTATAGTGCCAAGGGAATAATAGGTTTCGTAAACGAGTACGAGAGCATTAAGGAGGCATGGGCTGAGGCGGCACAGGAAACTGAGGCAAACCTAAATCTAGGTATTTATGAAGATCAATTAAGTCCAGGCACAAACATGTTAGACCCATGTTTCGGTTCCGGTCTTCAAAATGGTACCTATGAATTAGCGTTTGAATACGTACCTATGTATGATGGTATAGATTTGCTGGCTTACAGTGATGGAAACGGATCTTTCCTTTATGATACCTGCATTTTCATTCACAAGAATTTAATCAATGCAAGCGGCGTTCTCGAGTATACCATAAACCCCGCTGTGTGGTTCGCTTACATTCCAAGTAATGCAATAATTAGGGATGGTGGTCGTATACAGTATTTCATTGGTACGTTTGATCACGAGAGTGGTTGGATTGATTACGTGTATCATTACGATAAATACCTAGGAATACCTATAAACTCATACACTGAGTATATTCCTCCCTCGGCAAGTCCATCGTCTACATATGGTGAAGCATCATCGGTGCATGTGATACAGGAGAACACAGGCGGTATTAATAATAGTAATTATGCTTTAGTTAATACTTGGTATTTCTACTTAAGTGGCCCTGAGATGGCGAATCAACAATATTCAGTTGCTTACGAAGAAGCTGCTGCGTGGGTCTTGCCTCAGGGTAATGAGACCTCCCAGACGGCTGTTTTGTTTGAGGAGTTTGGTGTGAAGTTATTAACGGCCCGCTTGGTTAAGTTTCAGTTCCTATTTATCTGCTACGTGGAGTATGAATACAAGTTTGTGTGGACGGACTTCGCGTGGGTTCTCCATTACTCACCTAAGTCCGGCATAAGTACCAGTGGTTTAATAATTAATCAGCAAAGCCCATACTACGTCAGTGGTATCACCACATACAGCAGGCAGGGTTACTCGCTGTGTTGGTGATGTATTGATGATCATACCCCTTAGTTTTAACCTAATTAGGAGATCTTAGGAAGTTATTTTCCTAATTCCCTGGTTATTATACCGGGTTCTGTAAGTCTTTTCAGGTTTAGTATTTTATTTATCTCATCCTCGCTCATTCCTAATCCCCTCAGTGCATCCCTTATATTCACCGCCTTACTTAGCATGGACGCCTTATCATAACCAACAAGGGGTGATATTAGGGTTATCAATGCTGTGCTACTCTCAGCAAGCTCCCTCATTCTCTCTTTATTTGGCTTTACCCTGGCAATTACGTACTTACCCAACTGCCTTAAGGCTCTACTGAGCAACTGAACCTCAAGGATTATGTCATACCCCGTTAGTGGTATGCCCATGCTTAGTTCGAACTCACCTAGGTTGACGGCTAAGGATACGGCGGTGTCTAGGCCTATTACCTGTACTGCGGCTAGCATTGAGGCCTCGACGATGACTGGGTTCTCCTTCCCAGGCATTATGCTTGAGCCTGGGATTTCCTGAGGTATGTCTATCTCATTTAACCCAGTGTTGGGGCCCGAGTACATGAGCCTCAAGTCGTTACAAAGCCTAATTAGGTCTAGGGCTATGGCCTTCATGGCTGAGCTGACCATGTAAACGTCGGTGAGGCTCCTCATACCAACAAAGCTATTGCCCCTCCTAAACGGCAACCCTGTAAGTCTCCTTAATTCCTCAACCACTAACTCACCAAACCTCGGGTGGGTGTTCAACCCAGTGCCTACTGCTGTGCCGCCTATTGGTAATTCACAGATCCTCTCCAGTGCAGACTTTAAGAACTCGGTGTCTCTAAGGAACATACCTGCGTAGGCCTTGAACTCCTGGCCCAGGGTGACTGGTAGCGCATCCCTAAGGTGAGTCATCCCTGGCTTCACCAAGTCACCATACTCCACCGCCTTATCCTCCAGGAGCCTAATGAAATCTGTTAGTGCGGGTGTTAGTGAGGACTCGACCTCTAGGTATGTGGCCACCCTAATGGCCGTGGGCACCACATCATTGGATGACTGACCCATGTTAACGTGGTCATTAGGGTGGACAACCCTACCCAATAGTTCACTGGCCCTTTTTGCTATGACCTCATTAATGTTCATGTTTAACCCTGTTCCAGACCCAGTCTGGATAACGTCAACAACTACCCACTCATCCAACTTACCCTCCACTAACTCCCAGCTGGCCTTCATTATTGCCTCCGCCACGTCACTGGGAAGCAGGCCTAACTGGGAATTGACCCTAGCCGCTGCATACTTAACCATACCCATCGCCTTCACTATGCTCCTCTGGAATCTGAAGCTTGAGAAGCTGAACAACTCCATGGCCTTCCTCGTGTAGTCACCTATGTACTCCCCCATAGCCCACCGGGTCCTGTCCAGTTAATAAGGGGTTTGCGTTAACTATTTGTAGCTCCTTTACCGCCATGTGAAACTATTAATGGAGCGTTAATTGTGAACGCAGGTAACTCAGTTCATTATCTTTAAGCTTCCAGGTAAGTCTTTTTACAGTGGTTGTTTAAATGATAGGCCGTGGATAGGATCGTTAGATACGTGCTTAGGGGTAATTGGACTAGGGATGGGGCTGGGGTTAGGCTGTACAGGGTCTTTGGTGGTGTTGAGTTGGCTGAACTTCTCGACCCATTCCTACTCCTGGATCACTTTGGGTCCAGGTATCCTCACGAGTATCTCATGGGTTTTCCATGGCATCCCCACCGTGGTATAGAGACCGTGACATACTTACTGAAGGGTGAGGTTCACCATGAGGACAGCACAGGTAACAAAGGTGTGATAAGAAGTGGCGACCTGCAGTGGATGACGGCTGGTAGCGGGATTTTCCATGAGGAAATGCCAAAGCCAGGTAGGGTTAGGGTCGGTGATGCGGAGGTGGAAGACCCAGAGGTTAATGGATTCCAGCTTTGGGTTAATTTACCTAGATCCCAGAAGATGGTTAATCCCAAGTACAGGAATTTAATTAGGGAGAACGTGCCCATAGCAACTCTTGAGACCGGGGGTAAGGCCGCAGTTATTGCGGGCAGGATTAGGGTACCTAACTACGGAGTTATTGAGGGACCCATAACAGACCTAACCGTGCCTGTTCAGTACATGGATGTACAATTACCTGAGGAATCATCATTCAACTATCACGTAAAGGACGGCTACACAGCGATCGCCTATGTTATTGAAGGAGCAGCACGTTTCGATAAGGGAGGTAGGACCGCGTCATCTAGGGAATTGGTTGTTTACTCAAGGGATGGTGAGGACATTACTGTGGAGACTAGTGATAAGCCCGTTAGATTCCTATTATTGGCAGGTAGACCCTTAGGTGAACCGATCGCGTGGTATGGGCCGATAGTCATGAATACGTGGGATGAGGTAATGGAGGCCTTTGAGGAATTGAGAAAAGGTACATTCATAAAGGCGAGGGCTGAGGTGCAGGATTATCAATAATCTCCATCAGTTAGTCGGGAAATTGATTTCTGTCTTTATTAGGGATTGATTGTGACTTCACGCATTACATACATGATTTATTAGATCCACGAGGTTCCCAAGCCCCATCTTTAATATGAAAAACACTAGCAGGTACTGTCTATGCCCATCGTTCACCAACAGGCACTTTCTCTCTCTACATTGTTCATTAATCACATCATCCAGGTTCTTACCCACGTACTTCCTTGGTGCAATAACCACGTTATCTTCTGCAATTATCAAGGACTTTAGGTTACAGATACACACTATTTCAAAAATGACATTTTCTACGCATTCCTGGGCATTTACGGTCTTGATCATAGCCATATTACCACTAGTATCAACCCTCTGCATCATTGCCTATGTCTAATTTCAAATTTTAAAATGATTTTTAACGTCAAAACCATAGGCTAACTAGGACCTACTCCTCTGTCTCGGGTAAGTACCTTCTGAATAATCCGTAGTAGAGTACGATGCTGAATATTACCGTGAACACAAGCGTTGAGGCAATCATGGTGTATATGGCCACCAGCGGTAATGGTATTGCTTCATTCAACAATTCATTAACTGGAATACCAGCATTACCACTTAGGAATAGGTATGGGTACCTGGATCCATCATTCACGAACTCCATTAACACGAGTATTAACTCGGAGAGTATACCTGCGGTTATCGCTAGAGGCCTATTCACGAAACCCATCATTGCATTGTACAGGGCTATCGCACCAACTATTGTTAAGGCAACTACTAGCACTATTGCGGTGTAGAATAGTGGGTATACGAAGCCGAGACTCGGTTTTCCACCTAGCAGGGGCCCTGCTATGTTATTGACTATGTATGGGTCGTACTCGGCGAGAACCACGTAGTAGTACGCCCCAGCTATTGATTGGGGTATAAGCAGTGCCATACCTGTGCTGAGTGCTATACGTACACCCCTAACATCCATGTTACTCCTGGTGGCTAATATGGCTGCCAGTACGAAGGCTCCTATGTCTAAACCACCGAGTATTGTATGTAACGCAAGCGCTGGGTACACGGGGTTTGCTAGGGCTGCTATGTACGATGGTTGATCCCCATCAATGCCTATTGGGTAGTTTAGTCCAGCGAATAGGTACCTAAAGCCCAGCGGGACTAACAGCACGGATATTGCCATGGGTATACCAAGAAGGCTATGGCTCCTAGGGCTAATTCTACCCCATAGATGCCAGTACATGACTATGAGTGGTATACTAACCAGAATGCCCGTGAGGGCTATCGCAACTGGGTAGAAGTAGATCCTGGTGAATATGGCAACCATGCTCGGGAAGAAACCAGCCATGTACACAGTCAATATTGTACCCCAGACACCACCGAATAGATCGAAGATTATCATTACCCTGAACGCCCTTCTAGCCAGGAGCTCTAGATATGGGTCATTCCTTAGGTAGGCCATGTACCTAATCGCTACCGTTAATACGGTAACCCCAATTATCACATTTACAAATATTAAATGCATGATCAACGTGAATCCGAGCAATGAAAAAAGAAATAGATCAATACTCATGATTCACCACCTCTCAGTAATTCACTAATATTCCTTAGAATACCTGGTCTGGTGGCTACGTAATACATCGCCAAAGAGCCTCCCACGGCTATTGCCGTGAATATAGCCAACACGTAAGCCACAAAGACTGGTGTTATAGGCACTGGTGTAACTACCTCGTTAGTCGTTATTAACCCATAGACAGTCCACGGCTGCCTACCAATCTCTCTAGCAGCCCAACCGGCGGTTGCCGCGATCGCCGAGCCGAAGGTCATCACCATGGTTAGGAACGGTAACACATTGTAATAGCCAATTAACGGGCTTAGTAGCCTGTAATTGATGAAGTCCGTTATGTCCGTTAACACGGGTATCCTGATTAGGTAGGTGAACAGCACGAGAACTGCTGCTATGGCTATGATTATGCCTGAACCAATCATTGTATAATAAAACGCGCTAACCAATGGGGCTATTGGCTCCAGTGATAACACGGCCCCACGGCAATAGCTTGAAAGGGTTAGGTTTGAAATTCCCGATATGTAGTTAATCATTGAGGGGTCAAGCTTCTCGTATAACTCCACGAATGTTGTGTTGCCAAGTGCATTGCATGAGCTTAGGTAGTACTCAAACCCATGTATTGGGTGGTATGGGTTACCGTAGGCGAACAATGCCTCTATCGGGTCGTAGAATTCATACCCATAAACCCCCTTACCACCAGTTAACGTAACCAATGCCGTGAACTTGAGCGGTTGGTACTTAACCACGGTATCGCCCATGAAGTGCCCTAAAACTATCGGCTCTATCAGCAATACTATGGTTAACACCCATAGGATGGGTCTTAGAAGTTTTATGTACTTATCATCACGCGTTCCCAGATACCTCACAGATAAGGCAGTACCTACCACGCCAAGTCCTATGGCGTAGGCGGCAAACAATGTGTGGAACGTCGTGATTATGGCGTCTGGGTTAACTAAGGATATGTATGGATTTAGGTAGAAGACTCCAACCAGGTGGGTAAAGCCTGGGTTGGATAATGCCATCGACCCATAACCATCCAGTGTGTAGTTAACCAATAAGGCTGCCAGATTAAGTACGCCGGTGACGTTGGCATCGTCAGGTCCATAACTGGGTAGGAATGGGTATAGGGCCCTTGGTATGTTCCCCATGCCCCAGGGCACGTTCATCCAGGCATTTGCAGTAAGTATGAAGTAGCCCGAGAGGGATCCCAGGAACCAGGTCGCTATGAGTAATGCTATTGAATAATTGGCCCTCCACCTGCCCAGGGTTATTAGGAAGAACACAATCAACACGGCCTCGCCTATGAAGGCTATGGTGGCCTCATAAAGCAGCGGTAGAAAGCCTGATGACGCAAAGAGTAGTATACTGGTTGGCCATATATCAAGTAAGCCGAACTCAACTATGGTTCCCGTAACAACGCCCAGGGCAAAGTTAACAATTAAGACGTTAGTAAGGGTCTTTGCATAATTTAGGTAGAGATTGTCGTGAGTTCTTGACCACATAATCAACCAGGCAAGTATGGCTAAGGGGAGCCCTAGGGTTAATGATACGAAAACCGCGTGTAGGTATATGCCATAGATGGTCATCACCATGGCGTAATCCGTGTTCAATACGTGTGTATAAATTAATCCCAATGCGTGTAAGTCTGTGACTGGCACAACGATTACCACTAAGCCTTATTTTAAATACCCATGCATGTTCTATAAAACTATCAAATGCGTATTCCTTAAACACTTATCTCATAAAATTAATCAATATACTGGGTAATTAATTAACTATTCAATATAACACCGCATATCCTGTTTAAATAAGTAATCACCATCTATGTGGTTCGGCTTCACCCATGGCTATTATCCTGAGCCTCTCCACACCTCCTATCTCCCTTATTATTCTAGCCACGGATTTAGGTACCAACTCCTCCCAGGATGGGTCACCCTTTATGATAAGCTCCCTAATTCTTGTGGAATTCAGTTTCTCCCTATCATACATTGGTTGCTGCCTAACCTCAATACCAGCTTCCCTGAAGAGCATTGCCACGAAGGGATTACCTGTATAGGCAACCTGAAATGGTGGTGTGTATGATCTTAGGTGCCCGAACCATGCTGCGTTATTTTCTATGTTTGGTATTGGTACAATAATAACCCTCGATAAGTCGACACCACCCTCCTTAAGGGCTTCCCTGAGCATCCATATTCTCTCGCCTATGGTGAATGGATCCTTTATTATGTAATTGAATTGTGCCGACCCAATTACCACTATTAATTCATCAACCTCCCTGAGAATATCCCTAATCGCCCAAACATGACCAAGATGTGGTGGTTGAAACCTACCGATGAATATTGCCCTAATCATCAGGATTCTAGTAATGGCTTACTTATTTAACTTGTTATTAAGGTGCTTCTGCATTTGGTTATTAAGTTTTCGCTAGTTGACGTATATATTGGTTATCATTAAACTATATATTAGGATAGTATTTAAATAAGTCCTCAAGCAATGATTACTGTATGAGCGAAGAGGTTAAGGAGGTTACAATAGCAACGAGCGGTAAAATCATTCAAACACCCTGTGGCCCCATAATTCATGGTCTTGAGGATGTCCTCGTTAAGACTACGACAATCTCAGATATCGACGGGAAAAATGGGATCCTGTGGTATAGGGGTTATAGGATTGATGATTTGGCAAAGTACTCAACGTTTGAGGAGGTAGCTTACTTAATCCTTTACGGTAAATTACCAAATAGGAAGGAACTTGATGACTTCAAATCATTACTAGCCTCCTACAGGGAATTACCCAATGAGGTTTACTCCATAGTCACAACAATGGGTAAGGTTAAGGCACACCCAATGCTAGCCCTCGAAGCCGGTGTGGCCGCCCTGGGCGCATTCGATGAAAATCCAAGCGATTATAGTAAGGAGGCAAACCTAAGGAGAGCTATTAAGCTGACCTCGGCACTACCAATAATGATAGCAGCGCACTATAGGGCAAGTAGGGGTCTCGACATAGTTAAGCCGAGGAAAGACCTTAGCCATGCAGCGAACTTCCTATACATGATGTTTGGCAAGGAACCTGATGAAACCTCAACAAAGGCGATAGACCTATACCTCGTTCTGCACATTGATCATGAGGTGCCAGCCTCGACCTTCGCAACTCTCGTGGCAATATCAACATGGACAGACCTATACTCAGCAATAGCCGCAGGTATTGCTACACTGAAAGGCCCATTACACGGGGGCGCTAACGAGGCTGCAATGAAACAGTACCTAGAAATTAAAACACCCGAGAACGCTAGGCCATACGTCGAAAAACTGCTTGCCGAAGGAAAGAGATTAATGGGTGTTGGCCACAGGGTTTACAAGGCATACGACCCAAGGGCTAGGATATACAAGGAGCTCGTGAAGCAATTAAGCGAGGCCAAGGGCAACATGACATGGTACAATATAGCCTCGGAAGTGGAGAAGGTTGTCCTAGAAAAATTAGCACCCAAGAAGCTTTATCCAAACGTCGACTTCTGGAGCGGCATAGCCATGTACCTGCTCGGCATACCCTATGAGTACTACACACCAATCTTCGCAATGTCGAGGATCGTTGGTTGGGCAGCCCACGCAATAGAGTACCTAGACCAGCATAGGTTGTTTAGGCCCAGGGCTTGCTACACAGGCCCCCATGACGTACCCTACGTACCGATGGAAAAGAGGTCATGAAATATAGATAGGTAAAAGTATTAAAAATCAAAATTCCCACTTAATTGTAATGAATTACGGCGAGATATTAAGAGAATTGAAACAGATGCAAGCAAGCATACGGGGTTTAGCGGCAAAGGCGGTTATTAATTACTTAGTAACTGAGCTTGAGGAAATTGATGACTCGATTGATGAGAAAATAATCGATCAGCTTCTAATAAACGCATCACTACTGATCAATATTGAGGAGGAGGACATATCCAGGGTTAAGGAGCTCATAAAGAAGTTAAGAAATTAAATGCTTGCTAAAATAATGCCATAATTCATAAGTCCCATCCATGATCGAATCCCTTGAAAGCACTAGATCAACTATAACCGTAAATTAAAAAGTATTAAAAACCAGCATATCACGTACACGAAGCTTAAACATGGATCTCATCTACATAATAAGGAGGGACTGCATCGAGAACGTTACAAACAGAAAGAATCTACAGGTAATAAGTGTGAGCGATGAAGGCGCACTCCTTGGTGTTGGAGATGATGAGGATTTCGTAAATGATGCCATCAATAATGGATGCACAGTTTACGCCAGGCACTATAGGTTTAGGATAGTTAGAATGGGTTATGTAGACGCCATTGAAGAGTCCATAAGACCCTTCGATTCATGGATTGAAAATGATGAATTAAATCTCGTAGTTAACCCCCTAAGACTAACCACCCTAGATCTAGCCAGAATACTATATGGCTTAAACTTTGAATTAGAATTGATCAGCGAAACGGATGTGGAATTCATGAAGGGATCCTAAGAAAACACTTATCTTTAAACCCAATAGCATTTAGCTGATGGATTTAACAAGCTTCATGGACAATTCAAGACCCAGCGATTATGAATACTTAATCGACCCAGCACCTCAGGACACCCTTAAACTCATTAATCTCAGGAAAAACACTCACGTACTAATCATTTATGGGGACATGGTTGCTAACTACGAGGGTAGGGCTAAATCGGAACTCGGGGAGTTAATGCCCAGGCTAGTCATAAGCAAGCCAGACGGCACCTTTATGATCCACGAGGCTACGAAGAGGGAACCACGCCTATGGAATCCACCGCCCTCAAGCTTATATGCGACGGTTGACAGTGGTGTGCTCGTCCTAAGAAGCGTTAGAGCAAGCCCTAGGGAGGTTGTTGTGGTCGAGGTGCCCGTAATAAGGTTTACAGCTGCCCTGAAGCTTGGTACGACAATTAATTACAGAGTGTTTGGTAGGGAGGAGGATATGGTTAACGCCATAATTAACAATCCAAGCATGATTGAGGATGGGCTCCAGATAATCGCCAGGGAGTACCATACGTTAGTTGGCGATATTGACATATTGGCTAAGGACAGTAAGGGTAACCTTGTTGTTATTGAGTGTAAGCGCTCGCAAGCGGGCCCTGAGGCCGTAAACCAACTTAAGCGTTATGTGGATTACCTGAGGCAGAAGGAGGATAAAACCGTGAGGGGTATAGTGGCTGCTCCATCGATATCAGCGGCGGCATATAAGTTCCTGAGACTCTATGGTCTCGAGTTTAGGCATGTCGAACCAAAGTCCTAGGTATTTATTTACGGCATTGTCATGAATATTATTAATAATATTATTGTTATTATTACCCACATTATGTAAGAGCGTGCTGATAAAATCGTGAGCTCCTTAAACGACTTATCTCTTACTGAGTTTATTAATAGTAATACTGTGAGCAATCCATCCGTTGAGGGTATTGCGAGTATTATTGATAGTAGTATTGTCTGGGCTGTTATTGCCACGGCTTCATTGCTTGCGACGGCATTAGTCGCTATGCCTGAGTACACCCATTGGGTTGCTGTGTTCCAGATGCCGAATACTGGTATTAGTGAGGGGCCTAGGGAGACCATGAGGTTTGTTAGTTTGTACGAGAACGCGGCAATCTGGGATACTAAGGAGAGCTTGCTTACCTCCTCCGTAAATTGATTAAGCTGCTTATTGACCTGCGCCGCAAATTGCGGGCTTGGCTTTACTGCGTAACCTAGGAAATACGCGGCTAGGTAAAGTAGTAATAGCACTAGGTATAGGTATATCCTCAATCTTCCCAATTTGCCTATCACTGTTGCTCTGACCACTTCTTGCTCAACCATTGCGACTATGACAAATAGCGCGCTTAAAAATGATTCTCTCAAGCCCGTATTAATGTTATTCACGAAGAACCAGAAGGTTCATGATTCAATAAATGACATGTTACTCATCGATGATCCAACCCACATTATCATACTTCCTGAAGAATTATAGATCCTTAAGAGAGTTTAGGCGTTAAATGTTTTGATAGGTGATGGTCATTTGTACCGTGTTTGATGAGATTAACCCTTAATGATGATACGCTCGATACCGTCCCTTTGAACCCTCATTATCATGCCCTGCTTCTCAAGATTTCTAAGGGCTAGGTCTATGTAGGTTACCTTAACCTTGAGGGCTTCATCCCCATACCACTCAACCATCTTACCGATTATCTCATTTAGCGTCCATTCCACCTTCCCACTCTTGGATTCCTCATTGAGTATTCTCCTTATGAAGTTCGTCATATCCTCAGTGATATTCCATGGATAGACAAACCAGATCCAATCCTTAACCTCAATGGCCCAGTAGTCTGGCTTAAACTTTGCCACTGTAGATATCCACTGTAGAGCAGCTGTCCTCACCTCAACGTTCTTGTTGCTACGTTCAATGTGCTCCTTCGCCAATTGTATTGAATCTCCCGTGTCAACAATATCATCTATTACAAGGACCCTCTTACCATTTAGATCAACAGAGAGTGGATACTTTATGTATGCCTTCTCAGCAACCTGGGCTGTGGATGGCCAGTGAACAACCTGAACACTGAGTAGGTCCGTAACGCCTAGGTAATCGCAAACTAACCTAGCTGGTGCATAACCACCTCTCGCTATTGCAACAACAACATCAGGCAACCAACCCGAATCCCTTATCTTCATGGATAATACCCTGGCCCATTCAGCTATCTCATCCCAACTAACAAGCCTTATTGGTACCTTAACCACGTTTTAAGTCAAGTCTTAGAACTAATTTATAAACTTCATGTCTCACTTACCCAATTGTTATGATGAATTCTTACGTTAATAATTTATTTAAGTATTTTATGGATTAAGTACCTAAATGATGAAGCACTACGTGGCGCTTACGGTAGCTGTGATAGCGATATCCTGGGCCTCGATACTGATATTACTCTCGGGCGCTCAACCCGTGGCTGTGGCGTTTTGGAGAAGCGCGATAGCTGCTGTTGCACTAACACCATTATTCATCATTGAAAGGGAAAATGTCGCATATGCGTTGAGGAGTAATGAAGTATTGTTGGTCATTGTCGGCGGTGTTGCATTGGCTATTCATTTCATGACGTGGATTGAGAGTTTGTACTTAACCACGGTTGCGGCTAGCACAACACTTGTATCTACATACCCAATATTCACGCTTATAATGGATAGGCTTATAGGCGAGAGGGTTGGTAGGCATGCCATCATTGGTACATTAACGGCCTTCCTGGGTGTCGTGCTTATTACCGCACCCGAATTCTTCATAAGCCTAAAAGCCTTAGTTGGCAATTTACTTGCGTTGATTGGTGCTGTGGCAGGTGCTGTCTATTTCATGATAGGTAGGGTCGTTAGGGTTAAGGTCTCCCTAGCCACATACACTGTGCCCGTGTATGGCGTCTCTGCACTTGCGACTTTAATAACAGGTCTATTCCTGCACACGAGGTTTTGGCCATACCCACTCTATACCTGGTTTTACATTGTGATGATAGTCCTAGGCCCCATGCTCCTGGGACATACATTGCTCAACTATACCCTTAGGTATTCTAGGGCTATAACGGTGACCACATCAACACTAGGTGAACCTATTGGCGCGACATTATTGGCATTGCTTATATTCCGCCAAATTCCCCAACCACTAACTGTGGTTGGTATGGTGGTGACGTTGTTAGGCATCTACATGGTTATTCATGAGGAGTTGAGCATGGCCTAACCCAGTTATTGCGCATAAGTGGCTTTAAATTCAGGTGGATTTAGTAGTTAATGGTGGAGTGTACCGTAATAATTGATTCGCGGGAGTACGAGACCGCGGAGGAGGTTGTTAAATGGCTTAAGAGGTTTAACTGTAGTGTGATTCCTCGTAAATTGGATATTGGCGACTATGTCCTGCCAGGTAATGTAGGTATTGAGCGTAAGAGGGCTATGGACTTCATATCCTCAATAGTCGATGGCAGGTTATTTGAGCAAGGTAGGGAATTATTGAGGGCCTTTGATAGAGCTTACATAATCGTTGAGGGTGATCTATGGAGGTCGCTGACTAGGAGGGAGGTTCATGAGCATTCAATACTCGGTTCTCTAGCCACGTTGGTAGACATGGGCTTGAGAATAATCCCCACACCTAGTGAGGAGGGTACTGCATATGTTATTAAATCAATGGCTGAGAAGGTAGGTAATAGGGGTATTAAATCAATACCGATAAGGAAGGGCGGAACTATTAAGGATTTACAAATTCAATTTCTCTCATCACTACCAGGCATTGGGCAGAAGAGGGCTGAGGCAATACTGAAGGTATTCGGCACACCCCTAGATGCCCTAAACAATCTAGGGCAATGGACTAGGAAGGTTGATGGTATTAATGAGAATGTAGTTAATGTAGTCAGGAAGATATTAACCATGAAGTACGGTGAGGAGGTCGATAGCAACATAATCCCAATCAACGAAGCATTTAGAATCGATGAGGGTACAGATAGGGTAGGCAATGAGGATGGTAGTAAGGGTAAGTTTAATAAACGTAACATCACGGATTACCTCAGTGGCGATTCATGATAATCACATGCCCATATTGCGGTATGAATAATTGGTCCATGATTCAATTTCTAAGTAAAAGAGGTAGCGAGAACTTCATTGTTGCATGCCGTTGTAATAATTGCGGTAAAATTTTCTATCTATATAAAACGAAATTCGCAACATTAACATATAAACTAGAGGATGTAGGTTTCTAAATATACCCGTAATTTTTCATGTGTAAAAAGAGGAAAAATTCTTAAATATTAGTCTTAACTTGGCAAGGTAATGCCAGAACTCCCCTTGGCACCAATAGATAGAATTTTCCATAAGGCAGGTGCTGAAAGAGTAGGTGAAGATGCAATACAAGCATTGAGAGATGTTCTTGAGTATATTGCGTTTGACATTGCAACAAAGAGTATAGAGTTAGCGAGACATGCCGGTAGAAAGACAGTAACTGCCGATGATGTTAAGACAGCAATTAGGATCTTAAGATGTATACCTGCACCCACTTCATGATTAATGCAAAATTTTAAAATTAATAATTTTTAATTATATATTTCGCAATTTAGTCACTTGACCTATCTGAGTAGTTAATTGTATATCTCCTGGGCTTAAGGACGCTTATTATATAATTGAAAGCCTTATCTGGCATACTGTGATCACCGCATGTGTATACATCGACAGTTGCGAACCTATAAACGGGCCATGTGTGCAGTGCGATATGGCTCTCCACGACAAGTGCGATAACGCTAACACCCTCCTTATCACCATTTATAAATCTCCACGACCTAACCTCAACCAGATGCACATTGGCGATTTCGGCCGTCTTTATCACCAATGACCGTAGGAAATCCTCATCCTTAAGGATGCTTGGATCGATATCGTATAAATTACCATATACGTGCTTACCAACGACACCGGCCACCTTTTCATGTCCCAGTTGGGGTATTGTATACATGGCTTTATGTGCTGAAACCCTCGAGTGATGAGCATTTAAAACCCTTTCCCTAGGTATTTCACGTAATATACCACTATGACTGCGCCATACGTACCTACACCGCGTGATGTAGCCCTGGAAATGCTTAGGATAGCTGATGTGAAGCCTGGCGAGGTTGTTGTTGACCCGGGGGCTGGGGAATGCGGTATCGTTACGTTAGCCGTTACGGTGTTCAATGCGATAGGTATAGGTATTGAGATAAACCCAGCACTCGTTAGGGCATGCATTGAGAACTTTGAGAAGTTGGGGTTGAAGGGTAGGGCGTATATTGTTTGGGGTGATTTATTTGATTTTGATTACTCAATAGCCGATGTAGTAACTCTGTATCTAGGGAGCGATATCAATGAGACATTAAAGCCAATGTTGAGTAGGGAGCTTAGGCGGGGTGCTCGCGTTGTTAGTCATGATTTCGAGGTACCTGGTTGGAGGGCAGAAAAAACCGTAACAGTTAGTGGGCCATTTAGGATGCATAGGGTTTATTTATACATGATCTAAGGCTGTAATGCGCATGGATATTAGCGATGAATTATTTGAGGTGGCAGGTGCGTACTTATTACCGCTTAGGAGTATTGATGATACTGTCAACAAGAAGGCTGGTACTAAGGTGCTTATTGAGACGCCTCTAGGATTTAAAGACGTGGGTCTTGAGCTATCACGGTATTTTAGCAATAAGGGTTTAGACGCATACCTAAGTGGTCGTAATGTCTGGGGTTCCTGTGATTTTTCCCTAGTGAGGGATTATGATTACATAATTCATCTAGGGCATGCTTTACCGCCAAATATTTTACGCACAATAATCACGAACTTCAGGGCAGATATTGATAGAAGGGGTGTTGTTACGGTGCTCAATATTAAAGATGGACCGCATGTGATACTTGCGCCAATTTATTACAAGCCCCAGCCAGAATTATTAGGTAGGCTTAAATCAATCGTTAACGATCTTATAAAGGCAAATCCTAATCCTGTGGTTACCTACGCATTACCATACCTGCTGTATGCACACACCGTAGCGAAGGAGTTTGGGTTAAGGATTGCCAGTGAGCCCATAACTGGGTGTTTCGTCGGTTTTCCAATACCGGACAATGTATTATTCATTGGATCCGGCTATTTCTATCCATTAACGTTTAAATTCCTAAGACCTCAAACCGTCGTTTACTTACTCGATGTGTTTAGGGGTGTTGTTGAGGATATCGAGCATGTGTATCGCAGATACTTGGCAATGAAGGTTAAATCTATTGAGGAGTTTAGGAAGGCTAGGCGTGTTGGTGTTGTGCTTTCACGGAAACCTGGTCAACTAAGGCGTGATTTAGTCGAGCCACTAATTGATAGGTTAAGGGAGATGAATAAGGAGGTTGTTATCATCGATGCTGATGAGGTTTCACCAGATGTGGTTAATAACCTGCCTGTGGATGCTGTGGTAAACACTGCATGCCCTAGGGTTGGTATTGATGATCTCGATAGATTCGCAAAACCTGTTATTAACGTGGGCGATTTGCTAAAACGTAATATGCTTGATTTAAACAACTTACTTATTTGGTAATTACATGTGACGCCTGTTTAGATGAGGACTTGTTCGTGTAAAGAAAGGTTTTTATAGAAGTGATTTACGGACCCTCCGATGAGCAGCGGTACACAGGCGTATCTGGCCCAGATAGGCGGTGTTCCAGTTCTCGTGCTTAAGGAAGGAACCCAAAGGGCCTTTGGTAAGGAGGCAATGAGGATAAACATAATGGTTGCAAAGGCCGTGTCAGAGGTTATGAAATCAACCCTTGGCCCCAAGGGTATGGATAAGATGCTCATTGACAGCCTTGGAGACATAACAATAACAAATGATGGAGCCACAATACTCGATGAAATGGATGTGCAGCATCCCATCGGTAAATTGCTCGTAGAAATCGCCAAGACACAGGATGATGAGGTTGGCGATGGCACAACAACGGCCGTGATATTATCCGGAGCATTACTAGAGGAGGCGGAGAAACTACTTGATAAGAACATACACCCAACAGTCATAGTGTCAGGCTTTAAGAGAGCCCTTGATGTTGCAACAGAGCATCTTAGGAAGATAGCAGTACCCGTACAGAGGGATGATGTTAATACACTTAAGAAGATAGCCGCAACAGCAATGCACGGCAAGATTAGCGAGACGGTTAAGGACTACTTCGCAGAACTATCTGTCAAGGCAATGCTGCAGGTTGCTGAGAATAGGAATGGTGAGTGGATCGCCGATCTGGACAATGTCCAGGTCGTTAAGAAACATGGTGGCGCCCTTGAGGATACACAATTAATATATGGTATAGTTGTTGATAAAGAGGTTGTACATGCCGCAATGCCAAAGAGGGTCGTCAACGCTAAGATCGCCTTACTCGATGCACCGCTCGAGGTTGAGAAGCCGGAGATAGATGCTGAGATTAGGATTAACGATCCCAACCAAATAAGGGCATTCCTTGAGGAGGAGGAGAACATATTGAAGTCTTACGTGGATAAGTTTAAGGCTCTTGGCGTGACTGCGATATTCACAACCAAGGGTATTGATGATATGGCCCAGTACTACCTAGCTAAGGCAGGCATACTGGCTGTTAGGAGGGTCAAGAGGAGTGACATTGAGAAGTTGGTTAGGGCAACTGGTGGTAGGTTGGTTACTAACATAGAGGACATGACAGAGGCTGATCTAGGCTTTGCAGGGCTTGTTGAGGAGAGGAGGGTTGGGGATGAGAAGATGGTGTTTGTTGAGCAGTGCAAGAACCCAAGGGCAGTTAGCATACTAATTAGGGGTGGCTTCGAGAGACTCGTGGATGAAGCCGAGAGGAACCTAACCGATGCGCTCAGCGTTGTATCTGACGTTATTGAGGAGCCATACGTACTACCTGGTGGTGGTGCTCCAGAGATGGAGGTTGCCAAGGTTGTTAGGCAGTTCGCAGCCAAGGTCGGTGGTAGGGAGCAATACGCCGTTGAAGCGTTTGCGAATGCTGTTGAGGTGATACCAAAGACGTTGGCTGAAAATGCAGGTCTTGATGCTGTTGATGTATTGACTGAGCTGAGGCACATACATGAAAGCAAGGAGGATGGGTGGAAGTACGGTATAAACGCCTTTACGGGCAAGGTTTCAGACATGTGGGCGATCGATGTAATTGAACCACTAACTGTTAAGTTACAGGCATTAAAGGCTGCCGTAGAGGCTGCAACAATGGTACTGCGCATTGATGAGATAATAGCGGCAAGCAAGCTTGAGACTGGTAAGGGTGAGGAGAAAAAGGAGGGCGGTGAGGGGGAGGGTACGTCAGGTTCATCATTTGATTAATAATATAACATCCATTAAAATACTTAAAATAAATGCGGTAAAAAACATTAATATATTTGCATTAATATCAAATTCCCTCTTGACGATTCTTAGGAAAGATAGTAATGTTATTGATATTAGCAATTGTATTGCCAGGATGAAGATGGGGTTCCAGTGTATTCCTAGGAATTGAAGGGCTTTGGCAACGGCAGGTATTGAAAATAGTAATACATAATAACCAAGCATTATTATCCTCAAACCTCTGTTCAATGCGCTCATGGTTAATTTATCGCTCGAGAATCGAATCGCCAGTAAGTACCTAGCGAGATCCACTTCATTATTAGATAGTTCTCCCTGTAATTCCTTAGAAAGTAATGAGTCAAGGAGATCATAGCCTCTATCATTCAACGCCCTAAGCACATAAAACCACTTACGTAGATCATCGGTACCCAGAATATTTACTAATATGGAACCCTCACCGGTGAGGATGCTATTTATGAAGCTTTCATTATACCCCATGGCCTTTAATAACTCATTATTTAATTTCTTCCTGAAATTCATAAACAACCTCCTAATTACTAGCACAGTTATTGTTACAAAGATGGGTAGTAATAACGATAGATACGGGTCTATAAGGACGGATAATACGAATAACACTATGGGGCCTATTGACACTATGCCCGTCATTATAGTTAATGTTCTCTCGAATGAGTCGAATACCTCCTGAGCCTTAGCCCGTGCATTACCTAGCAGGTACTCATTAATGCTCATTTTTACCACCAGGGGGTTCATTAATGAGCTTGTTTAATTGCATGGTATAACTAACATAGTCCTTAATCTTACCTAACTTAATGATAATAGTGGAAATCACACTTACTTGTTCCGGGTCTGGATTGAAGCCCTGTGGATATATTATTGACTTAACCCTGCGCACACTACTCATCTTTTCCATGGTAATCAATACGTATTTACCCAGGTCTATCACATCATTAAGGTGAAAGACCCTCAGTCTGTCTAGTAGGGATTGAATATCATTTGCATGGGTTGTTGCCAACACTTGAAGACCTGCATTAGCACCATGAACAAAGGCCTCAAAGTGCTCCCTTTCCCTCAACTCGCCAATTATTAATATGCCATAACCCCTATGCAGCGACTTTAGGACCTCCTCAACCTTACCCATTAATGACTTAACCTTAACACTGGGCGCAGGTAATTCCAGGGATTCATCAACCTCATCCACGTATATCCTCCTTAACTGAAGGGGTATTGTCATATCAATAGCATTAAGGAGTGTCGTTTTTCCACTCGATGGGGGACCCATTATGAGGATGCCGTAACCGTTACGTGCCGCTAAAACTAGTTTGCTGGCATTTAGAGAATCTATGGTGCCTAATGCGACTAAATCGCTGATTGTAAATGGTTTCTTATGGAGCCTTATATGGACGGCTATGCCCTCAACAAGGGGCCATCTATCAATTACCACCCTAACTTTCCTACTGCCAATATTGAGTGAGAATTTACCGCTAGGATTATCTACAGAGACCCTAACGCCACTAATGTTGGCGAGCTTTAGTAACTGTTTAGCCAGTAATTGGGGGTTTGTATTCAATACTTTGCAATTGCCATACTTAACGTGATTTATGTACATGAAGTCTTGGGTTATGTATATATCCTCAATATTCTGATCAAGAAGGAAAGGTGTTAAGTCGCCTAATCCAAAGCTTGTAAGTAATAGTGATGAAGCAACTCTTTCATCATTTATGAACAACGATAGAAACTTTTCCCTTGATGACAATAATGAGTAAATAGAATACTCATTATCAGGAACAACTTTACTCACTAAACCTAATAAGTAATCTAGATAATTATTGTTAAACCTATTAACAATTACTGCACATCCATTATCTGACACCTTCAGTTCATACGATAATGAAAAATTAGTCGAAGTGGTTTTAGAACCTTCATTATCAATAATAAGTAGGAAATCACCAACATTAACTATCGAACCCTCCTTAAATGAGTATAATCCAGTTACTTTACGGGACATCCTCCTCATTAGCGTTATGAGGAGTTTATTCGTAAAATCATTGGAGCCTGCTCTACGTATTAGGTTTATTATTTCTCTAACACTTATCGTACCACAGGAATTCATAGACTCGACAGCATCAGGATCCAGAGACCCCCTCAATGCCATTTCAGTGAGAGATTTTGTCAGGGTGCAGGTATCCAATTGTTTACAGGATAGGCAATTGAGAATTTGATGCGCTATTATTAATCTTGCCATTAAAGTCTCCCGGGTTACAGTGCCATCAACCTGTTTAGGCATTTATACCGAAATAAGGGCCTCAACACGATATAAAAGGGGCCTATGTTCTTCTATGAGCATGCTCTAACGGACATAATTTATTAACATAATCCTTTAACGTGAATGGACTTACATGCATTACTTTAGCCACATCATCAATGCTAAACTCATAACCCTGCCTCCTACTTACACAATAAACAATTAGAGCCGCTAAGTTCACAGGACTTTTTGATTGAATGAAGGATTTCTTTAGGTTATTGAGGAAGTTTTCAGCCTGTGGGTATAGCGTTACCCAGGAGTCCCCAAGAAGCTTGGCTAGGCCTAGTCTCACGTGAGATAATATTCTATCCCTCACACTATACTTAGCTCCCATTGCTAATAGGGCTTCCCTTATTGATTCAGTATTTAGTTTATGACCCCTTGACTTACAGACATTAATAACCAACTTAGTGCTCACGGGCAAATTATGTGTTAGAATTACGTAGAGCATTGAGGCCACGGCCATTTGGTAATAGGTAGCATCGACATTGCCGGAGCTCATTATTTTACGAAAGATGATCTTCGCCTCATTAACATATTCCTCATTAATACCGAGCGACTTAGCTATGAACTCCATGCACTCAAAAGCCCTGTGTATCGAGTAGGTTTCACGACTCCTCCTGAGCCTATTATTTATTATTCTTAATCTTCTATAGAAGTTAAGCTTTCCGCTGATGTCCTTCTTAACGACTTTCTCCACGGATTTCCATATTGGTGTTAGATCTATTTCCTCATCATCTAGTTTTCCTATTGATTGTGTATACGTATCGTAAACGTATACAGAACCAAGGACAGTTCCACAACTTGTACACACATATTGACCATCTCTTTCAATAACCAATGGGCTTCCGCAATATGGGCATTTCATGGCATAATTGGTACGCCTTACGAATTAATAAGCCAAGTGTTTATATGCTATAGTTATCAGGACTTATTAAAATACTATGGAGTGAGTGTGTTTACTAAAACTTTCACTCTACTTTATTAACTTTAACCCAACGTAAACCTTCTCGCCAACCTTAACCTCATTCCTGAAATTATTAACATCCAGTATCAAACCACCAATCGATATCTTAACCAATCCCTCACTAACATGGTAAACAACACCGTTCATATACACATCCCAGTTGGAGGCATAATTTGGGTCCTTATTACTACTAATGCTAACCTTAACACCATCTCCCTGCCTAATATCAACACCAACTGCATCCCTAGGATACTCGAGGGCTAACGATAGACCAGAACCACTCTCCATCTCAAGCCTAACAATACCCTTATAACCTGTCTCCTTAACATTAACTACCTTAAAATCACCACTTAACTCCATCGACTCACGCAGAAGGGAAAAATGCTAAAAAGGTTTTCTGGCACCATCTCTAGAGCGGTTATGTCATTACTCGCTGATGCAGCCAGGAGGTTCAATGCGGAGTTACTGAATATGGTGAATAAGGAGGTTCGAGTAACCACGAACAGTGGTGTTACGTATAGGGGCACTCTCGTAGGCATCGATAACTCATTAAACCTGATGCTCGTCGATGCCGTTAATGACAAGAATGAGAGGTTCTCTAGGGTCTTAATAATGAGTCACGCAATAATCGACGTTGTCCTAATTCAGGAGTTCGTGGATCTCAGGGAATTCGCCAGGTACATAGATAGGTACTTCCCTGGAATGGTTAAGTACATTGAGGAGGCAAACGTTGTCCAGGTTGGTAATGTCAAAGTAACAACGGCAGGTATCGAAGGTTCAGGACCGCTTGCTAAGCGTGTTAAGGAGTTATTTGATGAGTTCATGACGAAGAGAAAGGCGTGATGTAATCCCTAACTATAAAGGGGAGTCATTAACATGACCTTCGAGATCTTGGATAAGGACTTAGCAGGGAGGATTGGCAGGTTAATTACCAAGGCAGGTGTTATAGAGACTCCAGCGTTATTTCCCGTAATCAATCCCATAAAGCAGGTTTTACCATTGGGTGAAATTAAGAATGTTGGTTTTAACCAGGTAATAACCAATGCTTACCTACTCAAGAGGCATTATGGCGATTTAGTTAAGGATATCGGAATCCATAGGTTCCTTAATTGGGATGGACCAATAATGACGGACTCAGGCGCTTATCAATTATTAATGTATGGTAAAGTTGATGTCAGCCCCAGCGAGATCCTCAAGTATGAGGTTGATATTGGGACGGACATCGGCGTAATACTTGACATACCAACACAGTGGGGCAGGCCTAAGGATGCTGTTTTTCTCGAGATTGAGGAGACGCTGAGGAGGGCTCGTTCTGCACTCACAAAACTCAAGCTCTGGGATCCTGAACATAGAATGCTCATTGTCGGGCCAGTACAGGGTGGCGATAAATTCGATATATTAAGTTATTCAGCAAGTAAAATGGGTGAGTTGGATTTCGATATTTACGCAGTAGGAAGTCCCACAACACTCCTTGAGGAGTATGATTTCTCAACAGTAATTAGGATGGTTGCTACGGTTAAGGCTAGGTTACCTCCAGGTAAACCCATTCACCTATTTGGTGCAGGTCACCCATTGATACTACCCTTCGCGGTAGCCATGGGCGTGGATCTCTTTGACTCAGCCAGTTATGTCCTCTATGCACGTGATGATAGGATAATCCTCAGGGATAGGACAGTTAGGTTAAGTGAGCTTAGGGTCGATAGGATACCGTGTAATTGCCCGGTGTGTAGGAGGTACTCGGTTAAGGAGTTGATGAGTATGAGCAAACCCGAACGTGAAAGGCTAATAGCCCTTCACAATTTACATGTTTTATGGGAGGAATTACAGGAAATAAGGGCTAGGATTAGGGAGGGTACACTTTGGGAGTACCTAGAGGAGAAGGCGGGTGGTGATGCGAGGGTAAAATCAGCCCTGTTAGCACTGAGAAGGGGGCTGAAGGCTCTATTAAACGTTATCCCGGACGAGTCAGGTCGTGTAAGGGCCATGCACATAACATCCATGGAGTCCCTCGGTAGACCTGAGGTGGTTAGACATGCGGAGCGATTATTCAATAATTATGAACCACCAAGAGGCTGTGTAGCGATAGTATTGCCTGGCGAATACCTAGATAGACCCTATGCGCGTGATTCCCTCATTTCCTGGTTAATAAATGAATTGTCAGCGAGGAATTTGCTAAGTAAGGTCCATGTTGTGATCAATAATCCCGTACTTGGCCCAATACCTTACGAAATAAGTGAGATATACCCACTTTCACAGCATGAGTACCCCCAACCTATACCAAGGTACTTACGCTTCTACTCGCTTTACTTATTGCGCAGGTACTTAGATGTATTGGTGCGGCGCGGATTCATGGATTTAATAATCATAACAGTAGGTGATTATGAGTCACGTATAAAAAGTATTATCGATAGACTAGGTCCCCTGAAAAGCTCGGTTATCCTCAGGGCAAGCTCTAAGGACGAATTATACTCATTGATGACTTGGGTAATCAATGTCGTGGAGAATATTAAATGCTAATGCATAGCTTCACTATCAGCGCAGCCACTAAATATAATGCGGAGGTCCCTCCCTCCTTTTGGCACTCTCCTGTAGCTCCTTAAGCTCCTTATCAATCATATCAGCCAACTCCCTCAACCTACTAACATCAACCTCCACACCAGTTAATTCCTTCAGGAACTGTATTGCAACAATAGCCGCATTCGGATCAGCACGGAACGGCTCTGCGTAGGGCAATATTGCTATTGCTGGTACGTTTAATCTTTCGAATTCATTCATGAGCAGGGCTAATGGTCCCACCATTGCGTAGTTCAACTCCATAAGCCTAACACCACTCAATGAGAATTTATCCCTATATGCGCTGGTTACCGTAACCCTCAACAAATCATTACCATCACTCCTCAACCTATTATCAAGACCGCCGAAGAGTATGGCTTCCCTAAAACCATTAATGTAAACCCAATGGGCAATGGTCCTTACAACGTCATGGGCATATCTCGTCATGAAATCCCCATCCCAATGAATGACTGATATCGTGAAGCCAGGGCCTGGGCAGTGATAAATCTCGCCGGGTGTTGATAAAATATTTGTATTAACAACATAGGCGCTGAAGGGAGGCTCTTTGGGCATCTCTATGAAGCCAACCCTACGGCAATTAAGTGCATTCACGAGATGCTGAACGGTTAGGTATCCCACCATACCTATGCCAGCAAATCCTGCTAGGAAGTACCAAGTCCTTATTATTGGTTCCGTAATACTTATCCTAATATTCACAGTAAAGCACCCCTAGGGTCGCCTATAAAATTATTATTCTCATGGAATTTTTACTACGCTGTGGCGAAATTCACGTGGTTACGGCATGATTATCCATTACGTTTTTCATCATAGGCAGATTATTTCTCACTAAGCCTATTACATGATTTTTCGAACCGTAACCATGCATGAATTTTAAATTAATGAGCCATTTTCGACAGGCTAACCCACGCAAAACTTTAATAGCCTTAAGATGTCACCTAACGTAACGGTGAGGTATCGCAATGGGTAAGGTAAGGCCTAGGTATGTAAAGAGTTTGGCTAGGAGGTTGCTCGAGACTTATCCAGATAGGTTTAGTGAGGATTTTGAAAGTAATAAGAGGGTTGTTGCCGAGTTGGCGGACATACCTAGTAAGTCTATACGTAATAAGGTAGCTGGCGAGATAACCAGGATGATTAAGAAAATGAAGGCTGGTGCCAGCGAAAAGGCTGAGGTCGAGTTAGAGGAGCAGTGAGGGAAGGAAGGTTTTTAAGTATTGATACTCTTATACATCGATTATGTCGTGGTTTGAGGATATAGATAATTGGTTCAAGAGAATCCAGAAATATTTTGAGGAGTTGGAGAGGGAGATGGAGGAGGAAATAGATAGAATGATGCGCGGCGTCGCACCCGAGGAAGAGGAAGGTGGTAAGGGTAGGGCTAAACCTAGGTATTATTATTACGGCTTTGAAATATCAATAGGACCTGATGGTAAGCCCAGGATTAAGGAGTTTGGTAATGTTAGGCCGAAGGGTGAGAGGCCTATTATTGAGGAGGATATTGAGCCACTAACCGATGTTATTGAGGAGGAGGACTCGGTTAAGGTTATAATGGACATGCCAGGTGTTGATAAGGATAAAATAAGCATAAGGGTTAGTGAGGATGGTAAGAAGCTAATAATAAGTGCCAGGGATACTGACAGGAGGTACTATAAGGAGGTTGATTTACCTACGGAGGTTGACCCATCGCAGTCAAAGGCCACGTATAGGAACGGCGTACTGACCGTGGAGCTCAAGAAAAAGAGCACGGGCAAGAAGGGCTTCGAGATAAAGGTTGAGTAGCGCGATAATATTAAATTAGTAATGTACTAAAAATTTAAAATGCTCCCCTAGCACCGTGTTCGTGGGTGATGCATCTGGAAATGCCAGGAGATGGGTTATAGGGTCTGCATGGCCCTACATCTACGCAGTACCACACCTAGGCAACCTAATTGGTTCAGTACTATCAGCCGACGTTTTCACAAGATACCTAAGGCTTAAGGGTGACGATGTAATCTTTGTATCAGGCTCTGACGAGCATGGAACACCGATTGAGGTTGAAGCATTACAACTCGGTATTAAACCTAAGGAGTTGACGGATAGGATGCATGAAATCGTGAAGAGACTCTTTGAGCTGTGGGAAATAAGCTTCGATAACTACACAAGGACGGAGTCACCGGTTCATAAGGAGTTCGTTAAGGGGTTCTTCATGAAGCTCTACAATAATGGTTACATAATCACCAGGGAGGATGAGGTGCCTTACTGCCCCAAGGATAAGATTTACCTGCCGGATAGGTTCATAATAGGCACATGTCCATACTGCGGTTACCCATACGCAAGAGGTGATCAATGCGAGAACTGCGGTAGGTTGCTAGAACCGAAGCTCCTGATAAACCCGAGGTGCGCAATCTGCGGTTCTAAACCTACGTGGGTTAAGACCAAGCACTGGTACCTCGATCTAACAAAGCTTGAGGGTAAGGTTAGGGAGTACGTTGAGGATAACACGGCATTACCCGAGAATGCTAGGCAGATGAGCCTTGGAATGCTTAAGGAGGGTTTGAAGCCGAGGGCAATAACTAGGGATAATAAGTGGGGTATTGATGCACCATTCCCTGGAGCCGAGGGCAAGACAATATACGTATGGTTCGAAGCAGTTCTCGGCTATATATCAGCAACCATAGAATACCATAGGAATAAGAACAGTGAGGATGAATGGAAGAAATTCTGGCTTGACGAAAACTCTAGGGTCGTGTTCTTCGTGGGTAAGGACAACATACCATTCCACGTAATATTACTTCCCGCAATGCTCATAGCGAGTGGGGACCCATACGTCATGCCATACACAACCGCGTCCACGGAATACCTACTCTTCGAGGGTAAGAAATTCTCGAAGAGCCAGAGGATCGGTATTTGGATAGACGAGGCACTGGCCCTTATGCCGGTTGATTACTGGAGGTTTGTACTCATATACCAAAGGCCTGAGGGCAGAGACACTAGTTTTACCTGGCACCAAGCCCTTGAGATAATAAATTCGGTGCTGAACGACGTGATTGGCAACTTCATACACAGGGTCCTCACGTTCATAGCCACGAGGTTCAACGGTGTTGTGCCTGGCGGTGACTTAAAGGACGTAGACATTAGGTATAGGGATGAGGCGTTGGCGCACTTTAAGAATGCCGAGGATCACTATGAAAAGATAGAACTTAGGGATGCCCTACTCGAGACCGTGGAGACAGCGAGGGTTGGCAACAAGTACCTCAATGAGAGACAGCCCTGGGAGTTAATAAAGACCAACAAGGACGAGGCTGGTACGGTAATAACCAACGCATTGCATATGGTGAAGGCATTATCAATAGCGTTATGGCCCATTATACCCAGGTCTATGGAGGAGCTATGGGCAATGGCTGGCTTCGGCAATTTAAGGTGGAGTGACGCCTACGAATCACCGAGGCCAGGCACGAAGGTGATTAACGTGAGGCCACTCTTTAAGAAAATCAGTTATGAAGAGTTTAAGTCAATGCTGAAGAAACTGGAGGAGATTAGGAACGAGAAGGACAAGGGTAAGTACCCATGGGAACAGGTATGGCTTCCCAAATGATGAGTGGTTAAGAGACGCGGCATGCACGGCAGTACCTAAGCACATCACTAACCATATTACATTTACTTAACCTTAGTAATTATAAAATAGGGCTGTTGCGGTTCATACATGAAATGTCGGTATTGTCTCACGACGAGATACTTAGGCTCATTAGGGAGGGCTTGCTTTCAATTGAGCCGTTTAGTGAGGATATTGTTAGGGAGAATGGGCTTGACCTAAGGGTTGGTACTGAGTATGCAATATATGCCTTCGATAATCAAGTCATAGATCCCTGCGAGCTTGAATCGGCTAGGCACCTCTTTAGTATTGTCGAGGCTAAGGACGGGAGGATAGTCATACCACCAAGGAGCTTCGCGTTACTGACGACAATGGAGTACGTGAGGTTCCCGAGGGATGTCGTTGGCTTCTGCAACCTAAGATCAACACTGGCCAGGTATGGTTTAAGCGTGCCACCGACAATAATTGATGCAGGCTTCGAGGGTAACGTCACGATCGAGGTCATAAATAACAGCGGGAACTACATAGTCCTTAGGCCCGGCATGAGGTTCCTACACGTAGTCCTCGTCAAGACAATCGGCGAGGCCAAGTACGTAGGCCGCTACCTTGGGCAGAGGGGCGTAACACCACCGAAGGGGTTGAAATCCGAGTGCTGATTAGTTGTACCTTACGTATTCCATGCCCAATACGGAGGCTATGACCTCCAACTCCCTAGTTATGTCTCCAGGTACAATAACGTGGTGATTATACGGCGCCAGCTTCACCACTCTAGATGCATCAACGCCTAAATTCAGAACCGCCTGTGTCCTGCACATGTTATTGCTCATTAACCCAGAATTAACAACCTTCGCCGTGAATACACCCATCCTCCTAAAGTCGCTAGATACCGAAATGCCCGTCATCTCGTTGAAAATCAACTCCCCCGTCAATCCATATGGATAACCCGACTCGAAATGTGTCAATACTCTCGGGTTTCTAATCATGTTTAGGGCTATGGTACAGTGGGACATGGTTACCGTACTGCCTTCGACGTGGTTCACATTCGCAATCCAACCACTATAGCCAGTTAATTCCTTAGTCAGCATCATCGAGAATAATGCCCTGAGATCCGCCTCGCAGGCCGCTATTAGTCCCTCCTCATTCAACCTGGCCAGGGCCAGGCAAGGCGTGACCCTATGCTCTACCAGGTATGGGAAGCAATTTATTGCAGTTGCGTCGTACCTAGCGTATAGACCCCTTATCGCAGCGTATATCTTGCCGACCTCAAGTAACCTCTCGGAGCCAATTTCGAACTTAACCCTACCCTTGATGAGGTTTACGAATTCCTGGGCAATACCTTCATCGGCATTCTCAACGAGTCTTTCGAATTCGCTCATGTTAATAATGTCGACCTTGGAATCGAACCTATCCTCAAACGACCTGGAAATGTCGCTTTTCCTATCGACACCAAGCAAGGCAACCTTGACTCCAATCACCCTGGCAATAGCCCTTGCAACCCTAAGCGCTCCGCCAAGCTCGCCGAGATCGTTTATATGGAGAATACCCGAGTCAACACCTAAATCCCTAAGGAGAGCCCTTGCATCGAGTGCCGAAGCGAGACTATTGAACCCCGGGTATGAAACTAGGACAACCCTACGCACCCTATTCACAGACACCAACTCACCAACTAATCTACTGACTCCACCGGATAGGATGACCGCAACCACGAGGGAATCTCCGATACTTAAATCTTTTAATTCGTCAATACTTGTTATGATTTTATCAATACCCCGAACCACAGGTACCTTATCCTTATGGAGTGGTGACACGAAACCTAACACGACTATGCCTACCATGATCAATACCCCTCAATTATTTTCTTAAGGAGCTCGGGATCGATGTTGCCACCAGTCACCATCACCACAGCCTTCTTACCAATAAGCCTATCCCTCAACTTCATTGCCGCAGCCAGTGCTGCGGCACCGGCAGGTTCGGCGACTTGTCCTGTAGTGATGAGTAATTCTTTAATTGCCCTGAGCATCTCATCATCGCTAACCAACACCACATCATTGATTCTACCCCTCAATATCTCGAAGGGTAGCTCATAAGCCCTCGCCGTAGCTAAACCCTCGGCTATGGTCTTCGCATAACCAGTGGACACCAATCTACCTTCTCTAAGCGATAAGTAAACGCTTGGTGCACCCTCGGCCTGCACGCCAACCACCTCTATCGATGGATCTATCGATTTATAAACAATCACTGCACTAGCCGCGCCGGAGCCACCGCCTATTGGGTTTATCACAACATCCACATCGGGTAAATCCTCAATAACCTCCAGGTGCATGGTACCTACACCATGGTAAAGCAACGGCTCGTTGGTACTGTGGACAAATAGCATCCCCTCCTTCTCAGCAAGCTTCTTTGCATAATCAAGCGCCTCGTCAAAGACATTGCCGTGGAAGATGACCTCGGCACCCAAATCCTTCACAGCCTCGACCTTAACCCTGGAGACACCATTAGGCATCACAATAACCACCCTAGTCCCAATAACCTTACCGGCATAAGCCACCGACTGGGCGTGATTGCCCGTGGACGCTGCGATCAAGCCCCTTTTCTGCGCCTCATCCTTCCTAACCAACGCATAGTAGAGACCACCCCTAACCTTAAAGGCTCTAGTTGGTTGTAGATTCTCGAGCTTTAGATACACATCAAACCCAAGTTCCCTGGACAACTGCCTAGAGTATATTAGCGGTGTCCTTGGAAGTTGGCTGCCGATTAATCGCCTAGCCCTATACACATCACGTAATGTAATCATCACAAAAATACCATGAATCACGTAATTATTAATTTTATTACGTGCGCCCCTAATGGACTTGATCAACCGAGGTATTTCTTATTGAATTCATTCACAAGCTTTATTATCTCATCATACGGTGGCTCAACGAGTGGGTTATCACTAACCCACTTGTATAGTACGGTGCCGTCTGGGGCAATTATGAAGGCTGATCTTTTGGCAACGCCCTTAAGGCCTAGTAGGTTCTCGTGAACTACACCGTACTTCGTAATAACCTCCTTATTGAAATCACTAAGTAACGTGAAATTAAGCCTATTTGCGTCCTTAAACGCCTTGAGTGCAAATGGTGAATCTACGCTTATCGCTATTACCTCGGCATTCGCACTATTTAGTATGGACATCCTATCCCTAAAGGTGCAAAGCTCTTTCGTACATACCGACGAGAATGCGGCTGGGAATGTTAGTAGCACTACAATCCTCTTACCAAGGAACTCACTCAACTTCCTAGGTTTCAACTCTGTATCCAAAAGTTCGAAGTCAGGTGCCTTTTCTCCAACCTCGACCATACGCATTAAGCGTGACAGTACCTGCTTAAAATAGGTTCTTCATGATTCATAATTTTATGAGGTACCTGTATATAGACAATTTTTAATGAACACCTAACCTATAACGAGTAGGGTTTTTAATTAAAAATCGCTTTTAAATAGAGATGCATGCTGGAATAAGCGGACTAAACCTTGCACTCCTCGTGTTGGGCATAGTCATTTTAGCCGTAGCCGCAATACTCCTCATCACCGCACTATCCATGATCAATTACATGGGTTATTACCACTGTATGGGCATGATGTGTGGATCAATGATATACTACCAGTTGATACTACCGGTAACGCTTATGGCTATAGGTACAGTTCTCCTAATACTCCCACTAACCATATTGAGAAACTACGGCATAAATAACACAGGTACTGCAAAGGTCAATGCCGGTGGTGATGCCACCGCAGAAACACCAGGTATTAGTGACATACTTAAATTACTGCCTAGCCAAGAGAGGGAGGTTTTGGAGTACGTAATTAAGGCGGGTGGTGAGGTTTTTCAATACCAAATAATGAGGGACTTGGGGCTTAGTAAGGTTAGGGCTTGGAGAATAGTACGTAGATTAGAGGAGAAGGGGCTTGTGGAGGGTTCTAAGGTTAAGGGAAGGAATGTGGTTAAATTAAGAAAGAAGAGTGGTGTTTGATTTAATGCCCAATCCTAACTAGGTGGCAGGGTGGAGAGCCATGCCCACCCATGTTTTCATGACCACTACGGCTTAATGACCGAATCAACCAAACTATCAATAGTACTAACAACGCCATAAACAGTATGAAGAGCAATGCACCAAAGATCCACCAACCAAAGCCAAACCATGGCCCCCATCCCCAACCCCACCAACCCATGCACCAAGGACAAAGCACAACCATGCTCACCACTCCATCATACCCGGTCTCATCCCTGGATAACCAACTGGAGCATATGGATTTTGGTAATTACCTATTACCTGACCGTCACCATTACCAGTCACTATTATTTCTCCATACATACCACTCTCAGCGTGGCCGGGGTATGTGCATAGATACCAGTAAGTACCTGGGGCATTGAGTGCTATTACGTATTGATATCCATAGGCATAGCCAGACTCGTAATTAGCTGGTGGTAGCCACCTCATGTAAAGCATCATTTGTGGACCCATACCACCGTACATGCCTATATAGGGCATGACATAGTATGGGTAGGGTGGTGGTACCGTGATCACTACGAAGTTGTGATACATGTCATCATCGAGATTTATAAACGTCACATGGATAATTGCACCTACTGGTACGACTAATGTTGGGTTTATTAAACCATATATGACGAAAACATCCCCATGCACATAGGGTGGCGGTGTTGCGTTAAACATGGACTCGGCATCATTACCCATCATTGCTAAAACCACGAGGTTTATCTGGGTGCTTGTAAACACTATAGTATTATTTTGGGGATAAACATGGGCGTAGCTCGGCACTTCCATGGACATGCCTATCGACTTATTTATTGGGTATATGGAGTACCCATAACCACCATATAAATTATAATAACTATTTACATGACCATTATGATAATAGTAATAACTGCTACCCAGTGTGCTAACTATACCTATTATTATCGCAGTCACCACTGCTCCTATTACTATCCCCGTGATGATGTATACCCACCTCTGCTCCATACTGATCGAGCTACCTTCCCGGTTTCAGGCATAAAAAGTCTCCATGTAACCGGTCGTGTAACCGGCTTGGTAACCTCATGTTCTCTTAATGGTTACTTGGTTCTTAATTCATGAAAAAGCGGGAGTCATTATTTAAGCCTGAATTTAAACGAGGGTCCGTGCGTTTGTTTGAGCCTGTGAACATAGACGGTGTTACCATTAGAAATAGGATTGCACTATCACCGATGGTTACGAACCTTGCAACCCCTGATGGTTACCCAACCGATGAGTATATAGCGTACATAGCCCGGAGGGCTAGACACGTTGGGTTGATAATCACCGAGTACACGTACATAGATAGGATCGACTCAAGAGGATCACCTAATCAATTAGGTATTTACAGTGATGAGTTGATACCTAAGTTAAGTAGGTTGGTTAGTGTTGTGCATGGCAATGGCGCAAGGATATTCATTCAGCTTGTACATGCTGGTCGTAAGACGAGGAGGAACATAATATGGGGCAATACACCCATTGCACCATCGAAAATACCATTGTTTGAGGATATTAGGGAAATGACGGAGGAGGACATTGAGAGGGTGATTAATGAATTCGCAGAGGCTGCCAGGAGAGCCGAGAGGGCGGGTTTTGATGGGATCGAGATACATGGAGCTCACGGATATCTAGTGGCTCAATTCCTATCACCGGCAACGAATAAGAGGCGTGATAAGTACGGTAATGGTGTCGTATTCCTAAGCGAGTTGTTAAAGGCCGTTAGGACCGCGGTCAGCATACCCGTGGGCCTAAGGATAAGTGCGACGGAGTTTGACCCAAGTGGTCTAACGCCCCAAAGGGTTCATGAAATAGTTAAGGAGGTAGAGCCATTACTTAGTTACGTGCATATATCAGCTGGTAGGGATGGACCGCTTGGTTCATCAATGCCGTTTTACTACAAGAGACCCGCCTTTATTGAGGAGGCCAGGATAGTACGTGAGGGCTTAAGGATACCCATGTTCCTAGTTGGCTCCGTAGTTACACTCGACGATGCAGAGAAGGTCCTCGATACCGCTGACGTGGTAGTTATAGGTCGCCAATTATTGGCAGACCCTGACTGGCCTATCAAGGTTAAGCTGGGCCTACCGATAAGGTCCTGCATAAGGTGTAACCAGAGCTGTAGAGGCTTCATGACTAGGGAAGTTAGGTGCGATGTTAATCCAGAGCTTGGTTGGGAAATATTGCCTCCATTACCCAGGGTTACAGGTCAGGTAAGAGTTATTGGTGGTGGAGTTATGGGTCTTGAGGTGGCCAGGGTATTAGCCAGTGTGGGTCTTGAGGTTGAACTTTATGAGAAGGAGGATAGACTCGGTGGTCAATTGAATTGGCTTCTTGATCCTTGGAAGAGGATGGAGTTTTTGCAATTGCTTAATTATTATATTGATGAATTAAAGAGATTGAATGTAAAAATAAGACTCAATACCGAGGTTAAGGACTGCAACACCGATTGTATATGGGCAGTGCCTGAGGAGACACAACCAAGGTTTATTGAATATAGGGGATTGAAGATACTGATAGACTCGAACTTGTACGCCTATCAAGATTACGCTTTCGAGTGGGCAAGGCACAATGAGGTGTATATAACGGAACGAAGCCTTAGGGAGCTAGACTTAACAAGAAGGTACCTATTAATCAGGGCTTATGAGGGCGTAGGTGTTAAGGTAATTAGTGATAAGGAGGCAGGGTCAATAAAGGCTAATATCACCATGAGGGAATTTAGGAGAGACCAGCCAAATCTTGGTAAATCAATAAGTAGAGGTTATTGGCTTGCACGCAATTACATACTTACGAAAATAACGCAATAAAAGACTTAAAACCTCCCCTTGGTGTTGGCGTTTTGGGCCGGTAGTCTAGCCTGGAAGGATGCCCAGGGACGGTAGTCCCGCACAAGCCTCGCATTACCCTTAACAGCACGGGAACGCGGGAGAACCCGGGTTCAAATCCCGGCCGGTCCACCACTACGATGTTTTTGTATCGCCCTTTCTGGTTTGGGCTTTAACTGATCAATCCTTGTAAGGGTGTATGATGATTCCATAGGCCGGAAGCGCTTCCGGCACTATGATAAACCCACAACCTCAACAACAATCAACCCAAGTAATAATCAACCGCATAAAAGGAACAGAAAAAGAGGAATCCTAGGTCTAAACCGTAGCAGGTCAACCAATAATCGTGAATGCATTCTGATTTGTGCCGTGGTTAGGCACAGGGTTTATTAATTGCGGGTTTTTGCGTAATTGCGTGAGTCAGCAGGATAGGCAGGTTCAGCAGTCGGTTCCCGTGAATCAGGACTTGATAATAGCTGGCGCCTTGACGTCTATAAAGCCTATAATACAGGTTGTGCTTAGCGACTTGGTTAATGATCCCAACACCATAACAAAACCACACAACTCACATTATATTAGTCGTCACCCATGTTTCTGTTTTTGATTGCACCGTGGGTGTGGGTTTGTGGGGCCGCTTGGGTAGTGACTTCTAAGCCGTGGTTGCGCTTGATGTCTGGCTTTCCTTGTTCATACTTCGTCATTTCGTAGAGTTTCCTGAATTCTTCACGGCTTATCCTCCCGTCGTAGTATGCCAAAATCAGCTCAATCCTCAACCTCCTGAGTGGATGATGAACAAATGGTCTAATCAACCTAAGCAGCCTAACGGCACTTTTACCGCGAAACACTAACTCATCGGCTGTTTCATCTGACTTAATGTCACCGATGATACCGAACCTCTTAGTGATCACCTCCTTCAGTACATCGAGGATGAAACTTTTCGGGCAGTCCTTACAAGCCGCAAATCCCACGAAAACACTCGTATAGTTATACCACACTCTTCCGTCTCCGTCCAACTTCGCGGCTATGAACTCTGCCAGCCCCTCATTAGTGAAGCCCTTGATTATCTCCTCAAGCTCATTGATGTCGAGCCCAATTGGCCATGGCCATGCGTTAACGTTTAGTATTACGTAGTATGATAAAGCAATTGATTTAGATATGTATTTCCCTACCAGCACTTTTTTCCACTCAATTTCTAGGCTTGGCGCCTTGATCGCACTTAATATCTTTGCGAAGAATATCGCGTCAATAGTATTCGTGGTAGATAACTCTAACTTGAGTCCCCAATCGTATTTCCCAATTGCCAGGTCACTGGCCCCTAGCCCAAGCCAGTATGGGTTCCTTAGGTTGCTTAACTTCTCAAGGCCCTCAAGCCAAATGCACGGCTCTACGCCGTATCTCCTAAACTCATTAACATCGACACCGACGAACCGCCATAACTCCTCGCACATCCTAACCTCGCTCCAGCCAAACCTCTCCCTCAATAAATCCTCGATTTCCTTAATAACGTTATTCCTCGTTGTCCTGCCTTCCCAGCTAAATCCGCACCTCCTTAACCACTTATTCAGCATTTTCGTGAACATGCCTAACGCATCCCTAACCCAGCCCTTCATCACATTAAGATCCTTAAGCATCCTTAGCAACTCGCACCTACACTCATTATCGCTTACTAGCCATAATTCATGCACAACACCTCTAACCCTGTCTGCAATCTCCTTGCCAACTGCATAGCCGTTGTGGCAGTCCGCCTTTATCAACTCCTTAATCTTCTTCATGACGCATCGCTTGTCGTTGTTCTCTAGGCACTTCATTGCCTTGCTTATCAATTCTGTGCATGTTTCTATCCTCCCCGCCTGGGTGGGTTTGGGCAGGGAGGCTTCATCTCTCATTCCTAGGCTGTCTCCATGATTCATTGGGCCTTTGCCGACTCTCGGCGGCCCGTTGATTATTTTAAACCCACCCTCGGCGATGCACCTACTTCGGTGCATAGCCGAAACACCTATGTTTCTTCAGTTCATCCGTGAGTATTTTGGTTAACCCGCTGCATAGTTTTGATTCCACGCACTTACTGTAAACAAAGCCCCACAGTTGGCAATCAACACCTCCATAAGTCATAAGCCAGGCTATTACGTAGTCTCCCCAACCCACACCAACAATTATTCTAACAACTAGGCTTATAAGGAACCACGAACATGCAGACCCAACCATTGTTTTATTTGAAGCCAACAATTCTTAGGAATATAGTCACAAAACAACGACACTAACCATGTACGCAATAACGGCAAGAAGTAACCATAACAAAACGTAACAACATATACCGAAGGCAATGATGAAAAACTACCGAGGGTAGTACTAACGTGAGGACCAACAAACTACCATAAGAGACCCAGGTTCAAATCCTACCAAGCCTACCAATATCACGCTTAGCTTCTTCATAATCATGTATAAGATCGTTATCTCATCGATGATTTCCGTGCTTAATGATAGGGAGTTTAGGTCCTCGTTGAAGTCCTTGATAATTGAGTTGGTACGCGATGAGAATGTGAGGCGTGAGTTAAGGGATTTCATTAGGGACGTGGGTAATCCGCTTAGGTTGTTGATGCCGCCGTGATGCAAAGTAAGGGCTATTTAAATTAATTCCCTAAGAATGATTAATAATAAGTTGATTTTTGCTGTCCCAATGAGTTCACAGGTAGATCCAATACAAATAGCCAGGCTTCCTGAAAACCAGAGGGAGGCGACGATAAGGAGCATTTTGCAGATGCTCTTCAGTCTACGGGAAGACCAGGCATTTCAAGCGCTCAGGGATGTCATATCAACACTTGCACAAAGGGCTACTGATGAGGAATACATCAATTGGTGCAAGACCACAATGAAGATATTGGCCTCGTATCCAGACGATGTTGTTAAGGCAGGGCTTACCCTAAGGTCCAGGGTTGTGTCTAGTCTCGATAAGAGGTTGCAGGATAGGGATCAGGCGATAGTTAGCAAGGTCTTGACGCTGCTTGACGAGAGTACGAGGCAGAAGCTCATGAGGAATATGAAGTGAGTTTCTTAGCATCGTCAAAGTATTTTTAAATTCATTAACCAGCAATAAACCCAAGCCATGGAGTTACTCTGGTGCGATGACTTAAATGTACCATTGCTCGATAGGGAAGTTGGGGCTAGGAAGTGCGGTTCAATAAGTATCGCTAGGATCACGCGACCTGGCGACGTTAGACCGGCGTTTCCCGCAGATATTGAGATTACGAGGAAGGCTGTGATTAATGAGTTTAATGATGAGGATTTGGCAAAGAACCTAATCCCAAATAACGAGGTTGTTCTCCTTAACAAAATACCTGGCTATGCAGACCAGGCCGATGAGGTCATTGTTAGGGGTAGGATTGTTGGGCATAGGTTTTACGATATCAAGAAACGCATGTGGAGGTTTAGACCATTGTACGAGGGCGTCTCTGAAATACTAGCCCTGAAGCGTGGTTATTGGACCATAATCAATCTCAACAACCTACCCGAGAGGTATGACGTGCATAGGGACCTAGTCCTAGAGGGTTCATTACCCAACACCAAGTATGTCCATGTTGCCGTAGCAACACGCGATGGTAGGTATCATGGTGTTGCGAAGGTTATGAGAAATGATAGACTAAGGGTTATTAAGAGTTGGAGGGCTAAGGACAGGCTACCAAGCCCTAAACCAAGTTCCCTAGAGGATTTCATAGAGTTGAATAGGGATTACCTGGAGAGGAAGGCTAGGAGGGCCGTGGATTTTCTAACGAAGGTATTTAATGAGTATAGGAAGCCCGTAGTAGTTAGTTACTCAGGCGGTAAGGACAGTCTCGTAGCCCTCGACCTGACCGCGCAGACTGGTGTTAAGTTCTACATAGTGTTTAACGACACTGGGTTAGAGCCCTACGAGACTTATGAGAATGTTAAGGAGGTTTCTAGGAGGTATGGTGCAGAGCTAATAATAGCCTCGGCTGGCGACTCCTATTGGCGGGCTACCAGGGAGTTCGGACCACCAGCTAGGGACTTCAGGTGGTGCTGCAAGGTTATCAAACTAGGTCCGATAACCAACACCCTACTTAATAGGTTCCCCCTTGGTTACATAAGTGTCGTTGGGCAGAGGGCCTATGAATCATTCCAAAGGGCAAGGATACCAAGGGTTTCGGTGAGTAGGTGGGTGACTAAGGATATTGTGGTTGCGCCAATCCAGGATTGGACAGCGTTGGAGGTTTGGGGCTATGTATTAATGAAGGGCTTGCCCTACAATAAGGCCTATGAGTACGGTTTCGATAGGCTTGGTTGTGTAATATGCCCAGCCAATGAACTCGCTGAGTTAGATGCGGTTAGTGAGAGGTATCCAAGTATTTACAAGCGCCTAGAGGAGATAATCAGGAAGTTCTCCGAATCACAGAAGCTGCCTAGGGAGTTCGTTGATTACGGCCTTTGGCGCTGGAGAAGGGAGTTACCTGGTGATATTGCCAGGTACGTTAAGGTTAAGTTTAAGGTTCAGTATCCAGTTGATATTAAGGATGATAATGAAACAACAACGGTAAGCGTTGATAGGTCAATAAGCCGGGGCACATTCCTGGAGTTTCTCAAGATGCTGGGTAAGGTTGAGCAGGGTGATGGTGCGTTTGTCGTTAAAGGTAAACTCGGTGATGCGGAGGTAAGGTTGGGATCCAACAATGAGGTAATTATTGCATCAAACAATAAATCATTAAGGGTCGAGATAGCGGGTTTAGTCGCCAGGTCGGCGATATGTGGAGAGTGTAATCTATGCATTAATTGGTGCCCAACAAAGGCCCTAAAGCGTGTTGGTCCAGGCCCCGCATTTATTGTTGATGAGGGTAGGTGCATAGGATGCATGCTTTGTTCGAGGGCATGCCCATCAGCGCAATACCTGGTTTTCAGGAGGTTTGATTCGATCAGTTAATCTTGTTGCCTTATTAATTATTTAGTAAAGTCTATTTATTGATGGAGAGGGAGGAGGTTGTTAAGGCAGTTTATCACATAATTGATTGGTTAATCGATCCAGCGCAGGATTTCGAATCAGTACTTCATTACCTGGATGAATTATGCAGGGAATTCGGTACGTGCGTTAAGGTCAGTGAACCAACCAGGTTGGCTGTTATGAAGGCTGTGGTGGAGCTCCTCATGGAAATACTCAATAAGTGCGCAGGGTAGGTTAATTCTTTAATTTTGTTACAGCATAATAATTGTTAATGAAGTGGCTGGAGGAGCTTAGGTCCCATATAGAGATTGTTGGTAAGAAAACGTACCTTGATAATGCGGGCGCGGGTCCTTTAACTAAGGATGCTGCCGATGCGGTTAGGAACTTTCTCGATTTATGGCAAAGTGAGGGTGAACCCTGGGAATTAGCTCTTGATCATATTGTTGAAGCTAAGAAGTATTTTGCTCGTCTGATCAATGCACAATCCTGGCAAAACATAGCCGCAGTGTCTGGAGCAACTCATGGTCTTAATTCCCTGTTATCCGCAATGGAATTTAAGCCGGGTAGTAATGTGGTTGTTAGTTCCCTCAATTTTCCAACAGGAATATTCTCATTTCACGCCCTCAAATCACGGGGATTAATAAGGGAAGTTAGGGTGGCTAAGTCCATTAATGGCTACGTACCCCTCAGCGAATACGAGAGGTTCATTGACGATAATACAGCACTGGTCTTTGTGGATTACGTATCCTGGATAACAGGTTATAGGGAGAGGATTAGGGAGATAGCTGAAATAGCCCACTCAAGGGGTGCGTTCTTAATAACCGACGCATTCCATGCGGTTGGTGTTCTTCCAATCGATGTTAAGGGGGATGGTGTTGACGCGTTAATAACAGGCACGTATAAGTGGTTACTCGGTCCTCACGGTGCAGGATTCGTGTATGTCGGTGACGAATTAATGAGTAAGTTAAAACCAGCGTTCTCGGGCTGGATGGGTATTGAGGATAACCAAGTTAGCAGGAGGTTAAGGAATGAGAAGCTATTCGAGAGGCCAATAGACACGAGCACGTTTAAGCATGCAAAGGATGCATTAATGCTTGAGTGGGGCACATGGCCAATAATAGCCTTTGAGGGCGCCTTGGCGTCAATGAAGCTATTAACTACGTATGAGGTACCGTGGAGATTTGAGGATTATACCAAGGGGCTTGTTGAGAAGCTTGCCGTTTCAATAGGTGAACTAGGCCTTAAGGTGACTACGCCACTAGATAGTCACGCGGCAATAATAACCTTTGAGTATAGGAACCCATATGGTCTCGCCGAATTTCTAGGTAGGAATAAGGTCGTCGTATCTCCACGCCCTGGAACAATAAGGGTCTCACCACATGCCTACAACACTATTGAAGAAATAGAGAGATTATTAGATTTGGTCAGGCGTTACATTAAGTCCTCTTAACGTTAATAATTAACTGGTAAGTTCGACCTATGGCAAGTCCCTAAGCTATGGAATACTTCAGGGTATTTATGGATTTAAGTAATGAACCTAGACTCGCTTATTAAGGGCATGGGAGTTCGCCTCATCGGCATGAAAAGATGAACCCCTACTTCTTAGAGTAATGAATTCGCCACCAATCCTTACCCTCCCTAATCACTCTCTCTAACGGGTCTTCAACGCCTAACTCCTCAAAAGCCCTCTTCCTGGCTACGCAGCCTGTACAATGACCACAGGGTTTATCATAGTTGTTGTGGCAAGACCATGTGTACTCGAAGGGTACGCCCAATTTCAATCCTAGCTTGACCACCCCAGTCTTGTTTAGTTTGGAGAGTGGTGCGACTACCCTAAATCCCCTCGTTCTCCCGATATGGGTCCCTATTGACAAGGCCTTTGAAAACAATTGCCTAAACTCCCTAGTCGTGTCTGGGAAGTGCTTAACGTCATCGGCATTGTGCCCGGCAACCACGAGGTTTATGCCGAGTATCTCAGCAAAGTAGGCAGCCACCGAGTATATTATCGCGTTTCTTGCAGGTATTGTGCTTGGGTGTGCATTCCTAAGGTGTTGTGGTCTCTCATCCTCACTACTCCATAGTTCGGTTACTTCCCTCATGAATGGTAAATCAACCTCTATCAACCTGGTACTGGTCATCTCAGCCAACCTCCTAGCCGACTCCCTCTCCCTCTCGCCCCTACCTGGGTAATTAATCGATAACGCAATCACATCATAGCCCCGGGCCTTAAGTAAGTAAAGGGCCACGGCAGAATCTATACCACCTGACAATAGTAACAAGGCTTTCTTTCCATTAACCACGGTCCCCATCTTTAGCATTTTATTAATAAGTAATTCGTCATTGTTCATAAGAGTTAATGCATTTATTTAGGTGGTGAGTTGTGGGTGTGTATGGTTAGGGATAGTCTTGGTGAGGCTATAGTTCATTACGCCCTTAACATTAGGTTTGAAGATCTAGATCAGCAGGTCATTAATGAGGTTAAGAGGAGGGTTTTGGATAGCCTAGGTGTCGCCCTTGCAGCATTTACGGCGGAGCCTGTCAAGATAGCGAGGGGCATAGCTAGGAATTACAAGTCTAGTGTTGAGGCAACGTTGTGGGGCACACCAAATACTGCTGCGATTGATTGGGCATCATTCACCAACGCCCTAATGGTTAGGTATTTGGATTATAATGACACGTACCTAGGCAAGGAACCCCTACACCCCAGCGACATGGTTCCAACGCTCGTGGCAGCGGCCGAATACAGGAGGTTAGGTGGTAAGGACTTGGCAACAGCGATAGCCGCATCCTACGAAGTAGGTGTTAGGCTTTGTGATGCAGGGAGTCTTAGGCTTCACGGTTGGGATCACGTCAACTACATAGGTATCGCCGTAACAGTAGGCTTGGCGAAGTTAATGGGGCTTGATGAGAATAAAGCCTTGAATGCTATCTCGATAGCCACAGTGCCCCATGCAGCCATGAGGCAGTCAAGGGTTGGTGAACTGAGCCACTGGAAGGCGGCAGCCACAGCAAACTCCTCCAGGAATGCCGTATTCGCGACGCTGCTTGCCATGGAGGGCTTCACAGGACCTGACGCACCACTAAAGGGAGAGATGGGCTTCATACGGCAACTACTCGCCAACGAATTCAATGAAAAGATAATACTCGAGTTGAGCTCCATACCAAGCCCGAAGAGAATACTCGACACATACATAAAGCCGTACCCAGTTGAGTACCATGCGCAATCTGCCGTTGATGCGGCAAGGGAGATTAGGAGGGAGTACGGTAAAGCCATAGAGCCTGATGATGTGGATTACATAGTGATAGACACATTCAAGGCAGCCTACGACATAATAGTTAAGGACCCAGAGAAGTGGGATCCAAAGACCAAGGAAACTGCGGATCACAGCCTAATGTGGGTTACAGCAGTAGCTCTAATGCACGGTACAGTAGAGCTCCAACATTATAGGCCCGAGAATATCCGTGATCCAAGGGTACTCTCACTAATTAGGAAGATGAAGGTCAATGTTGACCCCGAGCTCGATAAATTATACCCGTCAGCCATACCAAACAGAATAACCATTAAGTTTAGGAATGGTAGGGAGTTAACGGCACGTGTCGATTACCCAAGAGGTCATCCAAAGAATCCAATGACTGATGAGGAGGTTGAAAACAAGTTCAGAATGTTAACGGATGGAATATTAACGAGAGACCAAATAAGCACAGTAATAAGTCTTGTGAGGAATCTAGAGAACCTGGGCGATATTAGGCAGTTGGTTAAGGCTATAATAGTATAATTTGGTAAATATCTATAATTAATGATAAGACATGCCCATCATTGATGTTTTACTTATATAAAAATGAAATTAATTATAGCATTATTGAGATTGCGATTTAATACCTTGTTTTTCGTATTTTTCTAATATTTTTCTTTTAATACGTTATTTAATTTGGATATTATTTCTTATTTCAACATGTGCCACATTCATTATTTATCTTCTTATAGTTGTTTTCACGTTCAATTCTTCGTATTTCATGGGTGAAAAGTTTAAATTAGCATTTAATTCATAGCTCCTGATCATGGGATCTAACGACCTTGTTAAGTTTGAGGCATTATCTCCTGCGGAGTTCTTTAGACGTAATCGAGAAATTGCGGGTTTTAGCAACCCGACTAGGGCTATTTATCAGACGATTAGGGAGTTGGTTGAGAATAGCCTCGATGCTACGGAGACCTTTAAGATACTGCCTAGCATAAAGATTTTCATTGATTATGCCGATCAATCTAGAAATTGGATTGGTATCTATGTTGAGGATAATGGCATCGGAATACCTGGCGATGAGATACCCAACGTATTCGGCAGGGTTTTCTACAGTAGTAAGTATAGGATTAAGCAGCACAGGGGAATTTTCGGTCTTGGTGCGAAGATGGTGGTGCTTTATGCACAATCGACAACAAACACGCCAATACTTGTTAGGAGCGCGCCGTTAAAGAGCGACGTGATTTATGAGTATCAATTAATGATTGACATTACGAGAAATGAACCCGTCATAGTTTCCCAGAGGACTACGGAGAATAGGTATGGGTGGCATGGCACAGCTATAAAGGTTGTTCTTGAAGGTGATTGGCTCAAGGCTAAGCGGAGGGTTGAGGAGTACATTAGGAGGACTGCCATGGTTGCTCCCTATGCTGAGTTCATCATTAGGGGTCCTGACGAGGATTACGTAATAAAAATACCCAGGGTAACCACTAAAATGCCTGAACCACCAAAGGAGGGTTTGCCCCACCCCAAGAGCGTTGATGTGGAGTTGATTAAGCAATTAATACAGAAAAACCCAGAATCGCCTCTCCTCGAATTCCTCGTTGAGAATTTCGATGGCGTCGGTGAAACAATAGCTAAGACGTTTCTGGACTTTGTGGGGCTTCAACCAGATATGCCCGTGGGTAAGTTGGTTAATGATGAGTTAGTGAATTTCGTAACAAAAATGAAGGAGTTTAATGGTTGGAGGAGGCCTAGGGCTGATTGGTTATCACCGATTGGTGAGGATATACTGGCGGAGGGTGTTAGGTTTGTGCTAAGGCCTGAGGTGATTTTTACAGTGACCAGGAAACCAAGCTCCTACATGGGTAACCCATTCATTGTAGAGGCTGCATTGGCGTGGGGAGGCAGTATTGAGCCCAGTGACAAGCCCATAGTATATAGGTTCGCGAATAAGGTACCGCTAATATACGATGAGGGCAACGATGTCGTTAGGAAGATCGTCGATGAGATCGATTGGTCACAGTATAGGGTTAAATTCCCAGCGCCCCTAGCCATCGTTGTGCACATATGCTCCACAAAGATACCCTACGCGAGCGCAGGTAAGGAGGCTATTGCGGAGGTGCCTGAGATAGAGAGTGAGGTTAGGAATGCCGTTAGGGAGGTGGCTAGGAAGTTAAGGCTCTACATAACCAGGAAGGAGAAGGAGCAGGAGTTGCTGATGAAGTATGCAATATTCAGCATGTATGCTGAGGAAGTTGTCAATTCGTTGTCTTACGTGACCAAGGCCGATATAGAAGAACTAAGGAGTAGTATTACTGCCTTGATAAAGGCTAGGTTAAAGATAGAGAAATTCGAAGACCTAATAAACAATAACAATAAGGTTGAGAACACGAATGAGGATAATAAAGAAGAAACCCAATAAGGCGTTGAACAAACCCACACAATACACAACCCAAGCATCATAATTTCACCAAGACTTAGTGTATTTCAGAATCACGAGCCATCATCATGCGCTCAGTAGCACCAGCCTCTTCATTAAGTTCATGATGTGTATCATAAGCTATAAATCTTTTCCTGCGAGCTTTCGCTTAATTAACTTCCTTAGTAAAAGGAGGATTCTCATTGGATTCTCACTGATCGATCTAATCCTGAAAAGATGTGTTCTATCCTCCCTCTTATCACTACTACCAAAGCCAGGGATACCCTCGTACTCACTAAGTAATGCCCTCGCGATACAACTCTCGCCGTAAGGTAGAACCATAACCGCTAACTCATCGCATAGGTCATGGAGGTAATCCACATGCCAGTACTTAGTACGAGCATTACCTGCCAAGTGTCTCATAATGCGTGCACCGCAGTGATTACCACAGGAACCAACATATGCATAAATTCCCTCATCTATCCTAAATACGGAGCCCCTAGTCCTTACGTAGCCATTCCTGCATCTAAACAATACAATATAACTAAGAGGTGATGGGTTCACCATATGTATGTTACATTCACCAGGGCATTCTCTGGTATGGTACCATTGATTAAACTGCCCGCGTTAGTTGGTGGGTAATAGGTTGCTACATAGCATACAAAGCCGAGGTTTATTGAGTATGTGGCGTTGGGTAGTACTGGAACTATTAATTGCCCGTATTGCCCAGCCTCGTAAGCATATGTCATGCTCTCATACGTATATGCAGCCGTCATCGGTATTGACGGCATCGCCTGAGCCATTAAGTAAACATAGTATGAAAACTGCCCTGTGATGATTTGAGGATTGGATAGCCTATACGTTATTAATAGGTAACCGGGTCCCTTAGTTACCATGTTTACCTCCTTAACACCCTGTAATGTATAGCCGTTACACCCAGTTACGGATAATGAGGCATTAATTAATAAATTCTCAACAATTATTTCCTTATGGCTCAAGCCCTGATAATAGGGCGATTGAGTGTTAGCCGCGCATTCATTCAATTCCTGCTGTAATTCCACATACTTACTCAATAAGCTCGTGTAATTACTTAGTAGTTCGTTATATTTCGTAAGCAACGTCGAATTTACAGTTTCATTATGAGGCATTGAGTATATTGAATGCACTACGTATATTACCATTAATGCGATTATTAACGACACCACCACGATAATGAATGTCCTGATACTAGGCACGGGTCATTAATTAACCCTACAGGTAAAATAAAAGTTTGCTTCACATGCCCATGAATCGTCAATTACCGCAACAGCAGGGTCATTACCCATTTTTCAACCTGCAGTAGAAGTCGCTAGGTAAGTCTTTTATAGTTGCCATAACCACTATAATGATTGGCGTGTCATTACCAAATTACTGCAATGAGCCGGAGGTGTTAGTTAAGATTCCCAATGAGGAGACTAATAAAGAGTGGGGTTTACCGCCCGAAAATAGATCCATAAACCTATACCTCAGGTACGGCTTTATTGTGATTGATAAGCCAAGGGGCCCAACAAGCCATGAGGTGGCCGCGTGGGTTAAGAGGATCCTAAACCTAGACAGGGCTGGGCATTCGGGAACTCTCGATCCTGGAGTTTCGGGAGTCCTACCAGTGGCTCTTAGCGAGTCCACAAAGGCAATGCCCGCGATAAATGCATTGGATAAGGAGTACATAATGGTCATGAAGCTCCATGGCGATGTTGACGATAATAAATTGAGGGCAATCCTCAAGGAGTTTACGGGAGCTATCTATCAAAGGCCACCATTGAGAAGTGCTGTGAAGAGGCAGGTAAGGGTTAAGCATGTTTACGAACTAGAGCTCCTCGAGAGGGATGGGAGGTACGTATTGATTAGGATGAATGTGGAGTCGGGAACCTACGCCAGGAAGTTGGCTTACGACATAGGCGAGGTTCTTGGTGTTGGGGCGAACATGAGAGAGCTTAGGAGGGTTAGGGTTGGGTGCTTCACGGAGAAGGAGGCTATCAAACTCCAGGACCTTAAGGATGCATATACACTGTATAAGGAGTACGGTGTTGAGGACCTACTGAGGACATACGTCAAGCCTGTGGAGTACATGGTGAGGCACTTACCCAAGGTCTGGATTAGGGACTCAGCCGTAGACGCCATATGCCATGGTGCGGCATTAGCGGTTCCGGGGATCGTGAAATTAACAAACAACGTGAGGAAGGGTTCCCTAACAGCAATAATGACGTTAAAAAATGAACTCGTGGCGCTCGGCTATGCGGAGATGAACTCTGACGATATAATGAAGACGCAGAAGGGCATTGCGGTGAGGACGACCAGGGTTGTCATGAGGAAGGGTACATACCCACCACTATGGCGTGAGAGGAAGAAGGCTGAGCAAAAGTCAGGGACCTCAAGCGATAAAAGCTCTTAATCCCCTATGTTGAGAAATTAGTGTCTTGATGAGTAGTGAGGGTTCAGCTGATTGATGAGGAGGAGCGGATCTACTGAAATGTAATTTAAGTCTCCGATATCTACTGATTCTGAGGTTGTGTGGTCGACGAAGCTCAGGTATTCCTTGAGGAATGTCCTGCATCACCCATAGGGCACGTACTTGCACTAAGGAGTTATTTAGAGGGTGTTGGGGAGTCTATGCCGTATATAAGTATGGATTCCCTCAATGATGTCACCATTTATCTAACACATGCCTGTAATCTGAGGTGTGTTCATTGTTATCTATCGGCTGGTGAACCATTGAGTAACGAGGTTAATGTCCGTGATTGGTTAATCATCCTCGATAAATTAAGGGAACTAGGTGTTAAGTTTGTTTACCTGTTGGGTGGAGAACCAATGTTATTAGTTAGGAGGGGCTTATTTGACATAATTAGGCATGCCAAGGACCTGGGTATATACGTATCAATGAGCACCAACGGTACATTGGTAACTAGGGATATGGCTGTGAAGTTGAAGGAGGCTGGACTTGACCAGGTACAGGTTAGTGTTGATGGGCCAAATCCCGCAATTAATGATGTTATTAGGGGTATTGGATCGTTTGATTTAGCAGTGAGGGCTATTAATATCCTCAAGGATGTGGGTATTGGTGTTTCCCTATCCTATACTGTCATGTCTAGCAATGCTTACTATGTCGTGGACATGGTTAGGTTGGCGGAGAAACTTGGTATACCCGTACTCACCTTCATTAGGGTTCAGGAGTTTGGTAGAGCTTATGACAATGGTATTGGGTTAAGTGATGATGATGCCGAGAGGGTTCTCTATGAATTGTTAAGCATCAAGGCTAATGTTAAATTAGTGCTTAATGGCTTCAGGTTCTACCTTAAGAACCTACGTAAGACCTATGAGGAGACTAAAGGGAGACTTAGTGATTTTGGTATTACTAACTATACAACGTGTCCAGCAGGTAGGAGTAGGTTCGTTATTGACTCCAATGGTAATATCTACGGTTGTGAACTACTAATGAATGAGAAGCTTAGGGAGGGTAATGCCCTGAGAGACGACATTAGGCATGTTTGGCGTAATGGGTTTAAGGTATTTAGAAATAGGAAATATACCGAGATTAACCAATGCAGTAAATGCCCAATGGCTGACCTATGCAACGCGGGCTGCCCTGCTAGGGCGTATAGGGCTTATGGAAGTATTAATGCGCCGGATCCATATTGTCCACTGGTTAAAAGGTCCCGTAAAATTTAATAATATTTATTATTTATTCCAAATTATTAGGGTTATTATTTAATGAATGTTATGATTCGCGTAACCGATAAATTAGATAGGGACCTCCTTGCATTAATAAGGAGGCACTACCTAAACGACCCAATGACCTTCGCGTACGTGTTCTACGACATCATGTACTACCCTGAGTTCACAGAGATTTACCTAAACGTTGTTGGTGACGACATAATCGGTTTCACACTAATTTACAAGGGCTTTCGAAACTACACGGCCACTCACGTATTCGGTAATATTGAGGAGGGTGTGGATTACATACCCTGGGACTCGCAACTCATACTACACATAAACACGGAGCCCAGGATATTTGAACGCATAATACGTATTATATCAAGGAAGGGTCAGGTTGAGATTAGGAGGAGTTTAACCATGGTTTGCAACAAATCCTCATTCAAGGCCTTTAATTTGAGTGGTAATTACGTGATCCGTAGATTGACAATCAACAATCTAGATCAATTCATCGAGATAAAGAGCCTACAGGGAGTGAAAATATCGAAAGCTGAGGCCATTGCCAGGTTATTATCACCACATTGGCATTACTACGGCGCATTCCTCAACAACGAGCTAGTGTCCATGGCAGGTACATACCTAAAGCTACCCGAGATCTGGGTTGTTGGTGATGTATTCACGCTACCACAGCATAGAAATAAGGGTTTAGCTAAGGCGGTGACCTCGGCAGTAACGAATGATTCGGTACTGAGTGGTGCGATGACGATGCTTCACGTTTTCGAAGACAATTCACCAGCAATAAAGGCATACAAAGGACTCGGCTATAGAGCAATACAAACATTGCTATGGATAAACTATAAGCCATAAAAATCAATATAAACAATTCTTGATACCTTATTGCAACTACTTTTTACTATTCACATTATTACTAATGAGACAGTAAGAACAAGGGCTAAGTAATAACTGCATGCACAGTATGTTCTGTTTTGGTTCTGGGGTGATTTGAATCCACACGGGCCCTCACCAGCAGACCTTGAGTTCGACCGTGTATACATTACTAATTTCACCCAGAGAAACAGCAGGGTTCTGCATGATAAGTGAGGGTGAGGCTATTCTATGTGGCATTGACGAGGAGCAGGGATTCAGTGATTGTTATACCACCGCCGTCACTGGATTACGAGCCCTTGTTCTCAACGAATGAGATATTGAAACTCGCCAAGAGGTTGGGCGTGGAGGTAATCAGGAAATGAACTCCAGGTATATCTGGGGACAATTACTAAGTGGCTTCTGGTGTTCGCAGTAATTTACGTAATCATTGCCATAATTATCCCAACAACCTCACCAGAGGTTACCATTGCGTTATTAAGCAATAATGCACCAATGGCCTTCGCAATACTCCTCATTTTCACTATCGTGCTCGACGTAACCCACAAGGTCGAGAGGGGCAATTATTGGATTGCGATCGAGGCGTACATAGCATTATTCACATCACTCCTACTCTTTGACTTAGTAACTGTCCTATTGGCTAGTGTTGCGACTGAGGTTGGGCACTTATTCACTAGGGCGTCATTCATAATCGGAGGCTGCGGAATCCTAGACGGACTAGTACTAATACCAACCGAGGCAGTAATGGCGGCGTTGATCGCCGCGGCAATAACTAGGAGATCGAGAAACACCTGACTAAGCCGGTCTTCTCGGCGTTATAAGAATGCATCAATGCCTCGGCTGGGTTAT